>Ga0256827_10001786_pt1 | contig 13862 bp, 5 predicted proteins | sample CV84metaG_FD_185977 | JGI IMG/M metagenome (GOLD analysis project Ga0256827, IMG submission 185977) | Hydrothermal vent microbial communities from East Pacific Rise, Pacific Ocean - CV84 | ecosystem: Environmental > Aquatic > Marine > Hydrothermal vents | place: Pacific Ocean: East Pacific Rise... | reverse complement strand
GCAAGTTCAGATGGAATAAGCTTTGGTGAAAGTAACGGAACAGCTACATTGGCTGCAAATAAAACAGTTACAATTGGAGCTGGAGGATATATAGCAGGAGATTTAGAATTTAGAAATTTCACACAAACAGGAAGTGTAGCACAGTCGTTAACATGTTCAGGTACAACAAGAATATATAATTACGATAGTAATTGGGGAGGTAATGTAAATTTTATTTCACCAAGAATGCTTACTAGAGGTACTACATATGATGGTACGGTATATTTAGAAAAAACAGGAAGTGGTGATGATTATTCTACAGGAAATAATATATTTAAAGCAAATACAACATTAAAGAATTCGGGCAGTCGTTATTTTTTTATGGGTAATGGTAACTCAGACGATTTTCAAGCAGATTTATCATTAGAAAATACAGGTAGTAGTAGTTTATATATAGCATATAACAGTGCAGGAAATACTATTAGTGGTAGTCTTACAATTAACAATTTTGGAACAGCAAATTCATATATAGCTGTATCAAGAACTGCAACATCTTCAGTTAATATTATAGGTAATGCAACACTAAATAATATGGGCTCTGGTACAACATCACAAGTATATTTATGTACTAATGGGAATGTTAGTATTGGAGGAAATTTAGAGGTTACAAATAACGGAACTGCAAATACTAGCCAAGTACTTTTAGCAAATAATTCAGATGCTTCTTTAACAATAACAGGAAATACAATAATACAGAATAGTGGTTCAACTACTACCAATAGAATTTATGTAGGAAATCAAGGTGATATTACGTTTAATGGTACACTTACCATAAAAAATAATAGTTCGGCAGCTAGTTCTGAGGTATTTTGTAATTATAATATAAATAGTAACAATACATATAACGAAAATATTATTGTTGAATGTACTGATGCAAATTGTGATGGTATTAGATTTGGACAAACTGCTGGAACAGGAACACTTGCTGCAACAAAAACAATAACAATTGGTGCTGCGGGGTATATTGCGGGCGATTTAGCGTTTAGAAATTTCACACAAACAGGAGCAACTGCTCAAAATTTAACATGTACCGGAACCGCAAGAATTAATAATTATGATTCAAATTGGGGAGGTGATATTAATTTTATAGCACCACGTCAAGTGGTAAGAGGTACTACATTTAATGGTACAAGTTATATTGAGAAAACTGGAGCAATAAACGATAGTTGGCCTGGAGGAAACATATATATTGGAAATTCAATGATAAAAAATAATGGTTCTGGATATATTGCTATAGCAAATGGTACTGCCGATAATTTTAATGCTGATGCAACAATTATTAATAATGCTACATCACGTATATATTTTGCATGGAATGGTGCAGGAAATATTGTTAGTGGAGATTTAACACTTACAAACTCCGGTAACGGTACTAATATTGATGTTTCTTCAAACGCAACAACAACTTTAGATGTAGCAGGAATAACAACCATTACAAATAATTCGTTAGCAGATGCAGCTTCAATTTCGTTTGGAAATAATGGTATTATTAATTGTTCAAATAATGTATTGGTTACAAACAATGGAGCAGGAACTACAAAGCAAATATATATTGGTAATAGAGGTAATATTACTATTGATGCTAATTTATCTATAACAAATAATAGTTCGGCAACAAATTCGGCTGTATACTGCGGATATAATGCAAATAGTACAAATACTTATAATGGAAATATTATTGTTGAAACTACACATGCTAATTGCGATGGTATTCGTTTCGGGCAAAATGGAGGTGTAAGCACATTGGCAACAACAAAAACAATTACAATAGGGGCAAGTGGTTTTATAGCAGGCGATTTAGAATTTAGAAATTTTACACAAATAGGAAACACCGCACAAAACTTAACTTGTACTGGTACTGCCCGAATATATAATTACGGAAGTAATTGGGGAGGTAATATTAATTTTGTAGCTCCTAGAATAAATACAAGAGAAACCGTATATAATGGATTTACTTATCTTGAAAAAACAGGTCTTACTGATGACGCATCTACTGGAGGAAATATTTTTGAACAAAATGTTGAATTAAAAAATACAAGTGCAAATTACTTTTTAATGGGTAATGGAATTGCTGATACATGTAAAGCAAACTTAACGCTTAATAACGAAGGTACAAGTAGAATGTATTTTGCTTATCGCTCTGTAAATAATTATATTGCTGGTAATTTAGTTGTAAATAATATTACATCAGGAAATAATACTTACGTAACATTTACATCTTATGCTGTTTCAACATTAGTTATTGATGGAACAACTACACTAAATAATAATTCAACCGCTACAACAGGCTATATTAATTTTGGCGACCATGGAAATACAACTTGCAATGGTAATGTTACTGTTTCAAATAATGGTGCAAATACAACAAAACAAATTTATTTAGGAAACTATGGGAATGTTACATTTAATGGAACATTAACCTTAACGAATAACAGTTCGGCAAACAATTCTCAAATATATTTGAATAGAAGAACAGGTTATTCAAATACTTACAACGAAAATATTATTGTTGAATGTACCGATGTAAATTGTGATGGCATTCGCTTTGGAGAAAGTGGAGGTTTTGGCACATTAGCAGCAACAAAAACAGTTACAATTGGAGCAGGGGGCTTTATTGCTGGCGATTTGGAGTTTAGAAATTTCACACAAACAGGAAATACTGCACATAATTTAACTTGTACAGGAACAGCACGAATTTATAATTATAAAAGTAATTGGGGGGGAGATATTAGATTTATTGCACCTAGAAATTTAACAAGAGAAACTATATATAATCGTACAGCCTATATCGAAAAAACAGGTAATGGTAACGATGCTTCAGCTGGTGGAAATATTTTTAAAATGGATGTTGATTTTGTAAATTCAGGTAATGGTTATTTTATGCTTGGCAACGGAACTTTTGATGATTATAAGGCAAATGTTTCTTTATTAAATACTGGTGGAAATATTTTATATTTTGCACGAAGTGGTGCAGGGCACACAATTGCTGGCGATTTTACAGTAAATAATAATTCAAACGAAACAAATAGTTATATTTATGTTGCAGAACAAAGTACATCAAGTTTAGTTATAAATGGAAATACTACAGTATTAAACAATGGAGGCAACACTACAAAACGAATTTATATAGGAGTTTATGGCGATATTACGTTTAATGGAACATTAACTATTACAAATAATAGCAATGCAACTAATTCTCAAATATATTTAAACCATTATTTAAACAGTTCTAATACATATAACGAAAATATTATTGTTGAAAGTACAAATACTGCTTCCGATGGTATTATGTTTGGAAATGGCACAGGAAATGGCACACTAGCTACAGGTAAAACTGTTACAATAGGAGCTGGAGGTTATATTGCTGGTTATTTATACTTTAGAAACTTCACACAAACAGGTAATACTGCACAAACACTTCACCCAACAGGTACATCACTATTGTATAGTTACAATAGTAATTGGGGAGGTAATGTATCATTTATTTCGCCACAAATAATTACTAGAGGAACAACTTATAATGGAACAGCATTATTAGAAAAAAATGGAGCTAGAGATAACGCATCTGAAGGAGGAAATATTTTTGTTGATGATGCTATATTGCGAAATTCAGGTACAAGATATTTTTTAATGGGTAATCATAATCCTGATATTTTTCAAGCTGACTTATTATTGGAAAACACAAGTAGTCATTATTTGTATTTAGCTTATAATAGTGCAGGAAATACAATTGCAGGCAATTTAACAATAAATAATGCAAGCTCAACCGGAAGTTGCATTACAAATATAGCACGCTATAGCGTTTCTACATTAGATATTGCAGGTAATTGCACAATAAACAATACAAGTTCATCAACTACTAGTAATATAGATTTTGGATATAGTGGAGATATTAATTTATCAGGCAACTTTGACCTAACTAACAATCTTACAGCCGATAACGCAAATATTACAATCGCAAGAAATACCGATTCGCAAATTATAATAGATGGTATAACAACTGTTTCAAATAACGGTGCAGGAACTACTAAAAGAATATACTTAGGTAATAATGGCGATATTACTTTTAACGGGACACTTTCTTTAACCAATAACAGCTCTGCAAACAACTCGCAAATTTATGTGAATCAAGAAGATAATGGACTTAATACATATAACGAAAACATAACTGTGGAATGTACCGATGCAAATTGCGATGGTATTTTATTTGGAAATAGTAATGGAGCAGGAACTTTAGCTGATGGTAAAACAATAACAATTATTGGAGCTGGTTTTATTGCAGGTGATTTACAATTCAGAAATTTCACACAAACAGGCAATACTGCTCAAACCCTTACTTGTACAGGTACTGCTAGAATATATAATTACGACAGTAATTGGGGTGGTAATGTTATTTTTACTTCACCACGAATTATTACAAGAGGTACAAGCTATAATGGTACAGCATTTTTAGAAAAAACTAGTTCAGGTAACAATTATTCTGCGGGATTAAATACTTTCGAGGCAGATGCAACAATTAAAAACTCAGGTACAGGTCGTTTCTATATGGGTAACGGTAATCCTGATGATTACAATGCTAATGTTACATTTATTAAAACAAATTCAGGTAGTTTATACCCTGCGTATAATGCTGCAAGTACTTATGCTGGCAATATTAATTTCGATTCAAACGGACAAATATATTTGGGAGCTGGAGGAAATGGAAGAGTTATTTTTAATGGTACAGCAGCCCAAAGTATAAACAATTTGGGTGCAGCTCAAACATTTCTTTTTAGAGATATACAAACAAATAATACAAACGATGAAATAACATTAAATACTCCAATAGAAATTTCTGTAGAATTAGATTTAGATGCAGGTAATATTATCACAAGCTCAACTAACTTATTATATATGAGAGATAATTCAACAGTTTCGTCTGTTTCAGACGATGCTTATGCTGACGGTCCTGTAGAAAAAATAGGAAACGATGCATTTACTTTTCCTGTAGGAAACGATGGCTTTTATGCAGCAATATCTATGAGTGCTCCAAGTGCAACAAACCGTAGGTTTAGAGCACAATACTTTCATCAAGATGCTGATAATGCTGGCGACAGAACGCAATTAGCAGCAACATTAAATCATATTAGTTATAAAGAGTATTGGATACTTGACAGAACTGGAGCAGCTTCAAATGTAACAGTTACACTAAGTTGGGACGATAGAAGTGGCGGTGTTGATAATTTAACAACACTACAAATGGCTCATTGGAATGGTACAATATGGGAAAACGAAGGTAATGGAGGTACTACAGGAAATACTACAGCAGGAACAATAGTTAGTTCTGCGGCAATATCATCGTTTAGTCCATTTACCCTTGCAAGTACAAAAGAAGAAAATCCTTTACCTGTAACATTATTATCGTTTACAGGCAAAAAACATGAGAAATCATCAATATTAAAATGGGAAACTAAAGTTGAAATAAATAACGATTATTATCAGCTTGAAAAAAGTAATGATGGTGTAAATTACACTTATTTATCACAAATAAATGGAGCAGGAAATAGCAATATAGAAATAGAGTATTCTTATATTGATGATAATCCATATAATGGAAATAATTATTACAGACTAAAGCAAGTAGATTTTGACGGAGCGTTTAAATACTATAATCCAATTGTTATTAATTTTAATAGCTCTATTTTAGGTACTGATATTAAATTATATCCAAACCCTATTCTTAACAATAAAGATTTAACTATCAGTTACAATGGGTTCAATCAAAATTCTAGTATTACAATTATAGATATTAAGGGCAGTGCAATAAATATTAATTATACAGTTACCGAAGGTAAAATATTAGTTTCAACAACAAATCTTGACAAAGGAATATACTTTGCAATATTTAGTGCTAATGGCGAACAAATTAAGAAAATGTTTGTAGTGGAATAAAAATATTGACAAATAAAAAAAGCTAAAAAGAAATTGAATATTGAACAGGGGCGCTATTAATATTTTTATTAGTATCTTCTTCAATAGTTTTCTCAATAGTTTTCTCAATAGTTTCTTCAACATCAGAGCTTAGTTCACTTTTTCTGAAAACATATTCAACACCAAATGTTGTGCTCATTTCTCGCTTACCATCGTCAGGTAAGTTGCCAAAAAAGCCTTCTATTTCGTTCCAAATAGCTTGTATAAGTTTATCAATTTCGGGTCTAAACTTTGCTACATTATTACTTGCTCTAATATAATTTTCTTTTATAACTTTTTGATGTTGATTTAGTTCTAAAAATTTTTCGAATCTAACATTTACAAGTGCTATTGTAGGATTTGTAATAGGATTTCCTCCGTTTAAAGTTCGTTCTCGCTCACCATCAATTATTATTTTACCAACTCTTATTAAACTATTTTCGTTTGAAATAGATGGTAATCTATTCGATTTTAAATTATAAAATTTTAAAGCACTTGAAGGTAAATCGCCTCGCATAATAGCCATATTCATTACCTGAATAAAATGAGATAGATAAAGTCTAGCTTTTTTAATAGATTGTGCATATTCTTTTTGTCTACTAACCTGATGTTTTAAGGCTTCTTTTTGCAGAATTATTTCACGCTCAAAATTTGGTAAAATAGTTTTAACTTGTTGAAGCGATTTAAAAGAAAACGGTAGTTTAAAGGTCGGTAAATCCTCTGAAGCTGATATTATTGTTCTTATAGCTTTCAGTCTTTTAATATCTGTATTTGGTAACCTACGATAAGGCATGCTTTTTTATGTTTTAATACCATGCTAAATTAATTATAATCGTAATTTGATATTTGCAATAACAAAAAAGATATAAACAAAATTGTGTTTAAAACAAAAGCCCTCAATTTGAGGGCTTTTGTTTTATTTATATTATTTAAAAAAATTTATTCTGATATATATGTTTCTTGATATGTACATTTTCTATCAGATGACCAACGTCTTTCGTTAGGAGTTCCTTCGTCTGTTACTTTTGATCCATTTGAATCTTCTTTCCATCGCTCTATTTGGTATGTAACTGTAAATGATTTTAATTCAGGATTATACTCATTTTTTCCTTCAACCTGATTTACATTATATATAAATTCTGTTGGCACATAAGTTCCATTAACTTTAGACATTTCTTGTTTAACATCACTTTCAAAATCTACAAAATCAATAACTCTACTATATCTGTTAAAGTCAACATACATTGATAAACCCCCAATATTACCTATTTTTGAAATTTTAAGTCTATAATTATATGTCTTGTCTGGCGATGATGTAGTTGTAACAGGCTTGCCTCCAACATTACTATAACCATCTTCCCAAGTGTATTCATCTTCTTGGTTAGTTTCGGAATACACCCCACCAATTCTTAGTTGGGAACCACTTTTATATTTTCTTTTTACCATGTAGTTAATTTTAACTCCACTAGCATTAAGCGACCAATCATTTAAACTATTTAGAACATTAATATTTAATGTTTTTGAACCTGTATTTCCTGCTTCATCGGTTGCACTATACACTATTGCGTATTTACCTGCTTTACCAACAAAACCTTTAGTTCCATTTTTAATTTTATTTTCACACTTATAAACAGTCTGACCTGCAATAGAATCTGATCTTAGTTCGTAAAAAACTAAATCGTTACTCAAAGTTATTTTATCAGTAACATCGCCATCTACATTATCGGAAGCTGTTGCTGGCGGCAGCTTGTAATATTCTTGTAAAACCCAATCTTGAGAAGTTTCGACTTCTGAAGAGAAGTAAATTTTAGGAGCTGTTTCGTCCTTTGGTTTACAACCAAAAAAGCTACCAAATACAACTAGTAGAACAATGCTTAAAATAGATATTTTTTTCATAGTATAAATTATTTCACCAACTACAAATATATAAAAATTTATTAATGCTTACAATTTTATTATTTTGCTATTGAATAAGTGAGTGTTATATTCTTGTAAAACGCTAAACTATAGCTTATATTGTGTTAAATAAAAAATTATAATTCTTTACGTAATCTTCCTACAGGAATATTAAGTTGTTCTCTGTATTTAGATACCGTTCTTCTAGCAATTTTATAACCAATTTTTTCTAATTTTCTTGCTAATGCATCATCGGTAAGAGGTTTCTTTTTATCTTCGTTTGCTATTAAACTATTTATTGATGCTTTTATTTTTCTTGATGATATTTCTTCACCATCGGTTGTGTACATTGCTTCAGAGAAAAATGATTTTAATAAAAACATTCCAAAATCAGTTTGTATATATTTACTATTTGCTACCCTCGATATTGTTGATATATCAAGATTTGTAATTTCGGCAATATCTTTTAGAATCATTGGTTTTAGCTCAGATTCATCGCCAGTTAGAAAATATTCTTTTTGAAAATTAACAATTGCATTCATTGTGCTTAAAAGTGTATTTTGCCTTTGTTTTATTGCATCAATAAACCATTTTGCCGAATCTAACTTTTGTTTAATAAATGTAACTGCTTGTTTTTGATCTTTACTCTTATTTTTCTTATTTTTATCGTAATCAATAAGCATATCAGCATAAGAGCGACTTACATTTAATTGTGGTACACGCGAAGAATTTAACGATAAAATTAAATTACCACTTTCGTTTTCTAAAACAAAATCAGGAGTAACATGCTGAACCATTTTAAATGTTGGATCGGAATAAGAACCACCTGGCTTTGGGTTTAATTTTGTGATTAAACTAATAAGGTCTTTTAGCTTTTCATCATCAATATTTAGTTTCTTCGTAATTTTATTGTAATGTTTTTTTGTAAAAGCATCAAACATTTCAGTAAGTAAAACTTTTGCTAATTCTATATTTGCATCTTCTGATTTATTTTTTCGTTCTAATTGTAACAACAAACATTCCTGCAAACTTCTTGCTCCTACACCTGCGGGGTCAAAATCTTGAATAATTGTTAAAAGTTTTTCAAGTGTTTCCTCATCAGTCATTATATTTTGGCTAAAAGCCAAATCATCAACAATATTTTGTATTTCTCTACGTAAAAATCCATCATCATCTAAGCTACCTATTAAATACTCGGCAAGGGCATATTCTTGCTCATTAAGTCGTCTCATTCCTAATTGAGCTTTTAACGATTCTTTAAAATCAACACCCGAAATATTTGGCATTTCTTTATGTTCGTCGTTAGCCGAATAATTTTTTGATAATAGTTTGTATGATGGTATATCTCCTTCGTTTAAATAATCTTCTAAAGAGAATTCGTCACTTGTTTCCTTTTGTTCTTCTTTTTCAGTATTATCTTTTTCTTCGTTTACTTCTAAAGCAGGATTTTCTTCTAACTCCTTTTTTATTCGTTGCTCCAATTCAATTGTTGGTAATTCTAGTAATTTAATTATCTGTATTTGAAGAGGCGATAATTTTTGAAGTTGTTTCTGATGTAATCCTTGTTTTAACATATTACTGTAAATAGTATTATTTAATTTATTGCAAGTTATTAATAACATTTTTAATTTAAAAAAAAATGTAACTTTTTCAGTAATAAAAAAGTCAAAAAAAAAATGTAACTTTATATTTCGTTTAAAAGCAAATAATTAAAATGAAAAAAGCTATTGATTTTTTAAAACAAGCTATTGAAATTTCGTCTACCAATATAAAAAAGGGAGGAGGCCCATTTGGGGCTGTAATTGTTAAAAATGGTAAAATTATTGCAGCTACAGGCAATTCTGTTACAAATACAAACGACCCTACTGCTCATGCCGAAATTAATGCAATTAGACTTGCTTCAAAAAAATTAAATACTTTCGATTTATCTGGTTGCGAAATATACTCCTCATGCGAACCTTGCCCAATGTGTTTAGGTGCAATTTATTGGGCTCGAATTGATGAATTATATTTTGCTGCAAGTAAAATTGATGCAAAACATGCTGGTTTCGACGATGAATTTATATATAAAGAAATTAACTTAGCTTTTGAAAAAAGAAGTTTAAAAACTGTTCAACTTTTACAAGATGATGCGAGAATAGTGTTTGAAACTTGGATTGATATGGAAAATAAAACAAAATATTAGCAATAAAATTAATGTTATGATTACAGATTTTTCTACATATAAAACAAAAATAAAGCATCGTGAATTTGAGAACTCAGCAGGTATTAAATTTGAAAGTACTGTTGCTATCACATTTTACGACGAATATAAAAAAGAAATTTTATATAAAGAATTAGGCTTTATAAGTGCAGATGAGATATATACAAAAATAACGAATAAAGAACCTATTAATATTGATGAATGTTACATAGAGAATTTTTCGCTAAAAGACTACAGAAAAGCAAATAAAATACCTGATTCAGAAAAAGTTACGATTGTAGATTTTAGTGCAAAAGATGCAGTTTTTGAAGCACAATACGCCACCGATTTTAATAATTCTGAATTTTTATGCAACGATTTATCTTTTAAATCAAGTGCTTTTATTAAAGGTAAAGTAGATTTCTCTAATACAAAATTTGCTGCTAAAACTAACGATTTTTCATATTGTTTTTATAATGATGGAAATATAAGCTTTTACGACTCCTTTTTTGGCGAAGGAAAGACTGTTTTTAAGAATTCTGTTTTTATGTCGGGCGAAAAAAACTTTCAGTTTTGTAATTTTGGTACAGGTAAAGTTCTTTTTGATAATGTAAATTTTGGTAATGGCGATGTAAATTTTGTTAATGCCGATTTTAGTCAAGGTGATGTTTCATTCAAGATTTCTTCATTTGGTATTGGAAAAGTAGATTTTCATTATTCAAAATTTGGTAAGGGTAATATTAATTTCGAAAAAATTAATTTTGGCGATGGTGTTGTAGACTTTAGAATGGTTGAGTTTGGCGAAGGAAAATGTAATTTTAACAAAACTATTTTTGGTGCTGGCGATGTAGATTTTGAAGGCTCAGAACTAAAGAAAGGTAAAATAACCTTTAAGAAAACTGTTTTTGGTGAAGGCAAAATAAATTTTGAAAATGTAATATACGAAAATGCCGATTTAATTTTTGATAATACAATTTTCAATTCTGACTTATCACTTTTTAAAGGTTCTGTTTTTAAGAAACTATCGTTTAAATCGTGCCATTTAGATAATTATTTCGATTTACGTGTAAAATATTGTGCCGATTTAAATTTATCAGATGCAATTATACGCGATATTATAGATTTGAAACCATATAAAGAACCTGTTGAAATAAAAAGTTTTAATTTTTCGGGTTTACGATTACTTGGAAGTGTATATATTGATTGGTACAGAAATAACGTTGAAAACATTATTAAAAACCAAAAAGATACTAGTCTTGAAGAAAAAGCTGAGCAATTTTTAATGCTAAAGGAAAACTTTAATAGTATTGGTCAGTACGACTTTGAAGACAAAGCATACATTGAGTTTAAACGCTTTGAGGAAAAAGTTATTTTAAATGAATTAAAAACAAAAAGCCCAATATATAAACTATGGGGTTATCCTTCGTACTATTTTAGGGTGCTTGTTTTCGATTGGGCAGGACTTTACGCTACTAACCCAATAAGAGTTCTATTAAGTATGTTTATTTCTTATGCTTTTTTTAGTATTATTTTTGTAATTACACAATTAATGCACATAGGTATTTTGTCGGGACAAGATGAAAAAATTGACTTACTTACAAGTATTGGCGATTCTTTTTATTTTAGCGCAATTACTTATTTAACAGTTGGTTATGGCGATTTCTGCCCTATTGGAATTGACCGATGGATTGCAGCAACTGAAGGCTTTGTTGGCGTATTTTTAATGGCATATTTTACTGTGGCATTTGTTCGTAAAATACTTAGATAATAAAAAAGCCCCGAAGGGCTTATAAATTTTATTTTTGCGCTTTAACTTCTAAAATCTCTTTAAGTTGTTCTATTTCTGCTTTTAAATTATCTATTTCGTTTACTTTATTAACTAGCACCGAATTTTGCTTTACTAAGCTATTTATTAACTCAGTATTATTATCTAATTGCTGTTTTTGCTCTTGAATAACTTTTATCATTGGTGAAATAAACTGATTATAATTAACAGTTTCTATTACACCATTTTTATTATACGAAACAAATAATTTATTTACTTCCTCAACTTCTTCGGCAATTAAACCATATTGCTTAATACCTTTTTTATCAGTTTTATATAAATAGTTTACAGGACGTAATTTATATAACCAATCGGTATTTTCCATATCCTTAATTTGTTTCTTATATCTACGTGATGATGATAAATAACCTATTAACCCATTATCATCGATATATAATGCCTTATTTGTTGCTCCAACAGCATCATCGTATGAGCCAGGCAGGTATATTTCTTTAGCTTGAATTTTTAAATGATCATCTTCAAATTCTTGTAAATATACATAGTTTCCATCACCAAAATTTAACATTGCACCATATCCCTCAATTCCTGGATAAGATAAATTATCTTTTGGGCCTATTAATCTAAGTGCTAAAGTATCAGTAGGTGAGTCTGTTGAATTTATTGTTATTGTATGAGTTGGAGCATTATCATTAAGCCCCATATTTCCATTTTTTAGAAGGGTTAGGGCATTGTGTCTATTTGTATTATTAGATCCATTTCCTATTAGAAATGCAGGATCTGTTTCTTCCCAATTTTGACCATTTGATGATACTGTTGTATCATTAAACATACCAATTGTAAATTCATTATAAGATTTCGCAATAGTATATGAGCCCATAGATGTAGAGTTTGATCCTTTTGCTTGGGTTACACTACCTGCAGATAAAGAACTATAGCCAATAGCTTTTGTATTTGTTCCTATTGAAGTGGAATTTTCACCGATTGAAGTTGTATAAGATCCCATTGATATAGAATGATCTCCACTTGCTATAGTATTGTATCCTGTTGCAAATGATGCTATTCCGCTTGTAATAGTTGAATATCCAGTTGCTGTTGAATAATAACCTATTGCATTTGTATATGCACCCATCGTAACAGATGCATATCCGTCAGCTTTGGTCATTATTCCAATTGATGTTGAAAAATGGCCACTTGCAACAGTATAATATCCAGTTGCTAAAGAGTAATATCCTGATGCAGTATCAATAGTACCTAATGTAAATGCTCCTTGGTTTGATGCTATACTACCCATACCAAAAGCATAAGAATGGATTCCTGTTGCTTTGGTTGCAGGTGTTGGATCTCCAAAATAATCAAGACCAGGAGAACCAAATGCAAAACTGTAATCTCCAACTGCGTTAGCTTCTGTTCCTATTGCATAAGACCCTTTTCCTTTTGCTTGTGCACCCGTACCAATTGCATAACTACCACTATCTTGTGCTAGTGCATAATTACCAAAAGCATAAGAGTTAGCATTATCAGCAACAGCATGATTACCTATAGCTGTTGAGCTTTCGCCTCGAGCAATTGCTTGGTTTCCTAAAGCCTGCGAATAGTCTCCTATTGATTTACTCACATAGCCTGTAGCCCATGAGTTCTGACCTACACTATCAGCATGTTCAACCAATATTTTCCCTGCTAAAAACGCTTCTTTTAGAGGGTACCACAACATTTGTGCTGTTGTATCAATTACATAAGCTGTATCGGCTGCATAAACATTTAAATATTCTTCGGGTACTGTTTTGTCTAAACGATAACCACCTATTGCAAAACCTCCTTTTTTATTACTTGCCTTGTTTGTATTTTCTTCTTTTATATAAATTCTTACACTATCGGGAGTTACTCGTAAATACTCGTTTGTTACTGATTTATCTAACCTATAACCGCCTATTGCAAAGCCACTTTTATCGTTATTTGCATACATTCCGCCCTCATCTCTAACATAAACACGTACTCCCCCGTCATAAACAG
>Ga0256827_10001785_pt1 | contig 13865 bp, 15 predicted proteins | sample CV84metaG_FD_185977 | JGI IMG/M metagenome (GOLD analysis project Ga0256827, IMG submission 185977) | Hydrothermal vent microbial communities from East Pacific Rise, Pacific Ocean - CV84 | ecosystem: Environmental > Aquatic > Marine > Hydrothermal vents | place: Pacific Ocean: East Pacific Rise... | reverse complement strand
TTTTCTGTGGGTAAAATACCTACTGGTTCAAAAGATCCCTTTGCTCTGCGTCGAGCAGTCAATGGTATTGTACGAATGATTATCACTTATGATCTCTCTTTTGATATAGAGGAGATACTAGCTCTACTCAATGGTCTATATGCTGACTATGAGACTCAAAAGCTACTAGAGTTTATCTTGGAGAGAATTAGAAAATCACTCAAAGCAAATCCTTCGGTGATCTCTGCTGTCTTAGAGTCAGGAGAGAGAGATATTAACGAGATAGCCAAAAAGGTCTCTGCTCTTAATAGTATTGTCTCTGAGCCTAGTTTTAAGGAACAGTTTACTACCTTTAAACGAGTAGCCAATATCTCAAAAGAGGTCAATCTTCAAAATGAGTTAGATGTAGATAGCTCACTATTTATAGAGCCTATCGAGGGTGAACTATATAGTGAGTATCAAGAGGTTATTGCCAAAGAGTATGCCGATTATCAAGAGAGGCTAACTGCAATGTTTGCTCTAAAGCCAAAACTAGATAGCTACTTTGATGATGTAATGGTAAATGCAGAGGATGAGAAGCTAAAAGAGAATCGTAAAAATACAGTTGCTTCTATCTATAAATCGTTTAGAGAGATCGCTGACATCAAAGAGATTTCGATCTAAATTGAAGTTTTATAGAATATATATTGAGCTTACGAATGTCTGTGGACTTCGTTGCTCATTTTGCCCTACTAAAAATCGATCCAATACCAAAATGGAGTTGGAGTTTTTTGAATCTATAGTTAAACAAGCCAAAAAATTTACAAATGAGATCGCCTGTCATGTGGTGGGTGATCCTTTGACTCTCTCTAATTTACACTCTTATCTTGATATTATACATAAATATAAAATGAGAGCAGTTTTAACCACTTCTGGTTATTTTATGAAAAAACATAGCTATGAGACGCTCTTTCATCCTGCCGTAAAGCAGATCAATATCTCTCTCAATGCTTATAATAAAAATGATACAGCAATAAGCTTTGATCAATATATGCAACCGATATTGGCACTATGCAGAGAGAAGGTCAATCAGAAAAGAGAGAGTTTTATCAATCTGCGTATGTGGAATCTTGATGAGATTATGAGTGAAAGAGCATTTAACAGTCAGCTTTTTGATACTTTGGAGTCTTTTTTTAATGTCAAATTAGATCTGTTATCGCTTAATCCCAAAGAGCAAAAAAATATACGATTAGACTATAAAGTTTTGCTACATTTTGATAATTACTTTGAGTGGCCCTCTCTATCCAATCCAATATATGGAGATGGAACTTGTCAAGGTCTTAGCTCTCATATTGCAATATTGGCAGATGGTCAAGTTGTCCCTTGTTGTCTGGATAGTGATGGAGTGATAAGCTTGGGTTCTCTACAGGATAGTTCCCTCGATGATATACTCTATGGAGAACGATCTTCTAAGATTAGAGATGGATTTAGAGAGAGTATTTGCAGTGAAGAGCTATGTCTAAAATGTAGTTATAAAGATAGATTCTTCTCTTTAAATTAAAAAATAATATTAATTAATAATATTTAATTTAAATTAAAGTTTTGGGATGTTATTATACTACTCTAATTAAGGATATAACAATGAAAATAGTAATATTTATAATAACATGTATATTTAGTCAAAATTTAATAGCTGTAGATATTCATCAAGCGTTAGGAATATCTGTAGGAACAAAAGATAAAATATCTATATCAACTATAAAAAAAAGTAAAAATTTTACTAAACCACAAGAGATAAGTAGAAACAATGATCAGATAAAAAAGCTTTTAGATCATACCAAAGTAAAAATTTCTCCTGACCAAAAAACATCTTGTGGTCTTAAAGTAGGGTACAAACTATCTAAAAAAGTTTCTCTATCATTTGATGTAATGGCGATGGTAGATATGACAGGTAATTCAAGCATAATCAAATCAAAAGAGGCAAATATTGAATTTGCTTTTTCTATTTAATAAATCAAGAAGGTGATACTCTACTACACAATCTAACCACAACTTGTAGTTATACTTCCCCCATGAGAGAGATAGTTTTTTTATTCCTATTTTTATTATCTCATTCTCATGGCTTCTACTTCATATACTATTTGCCAATAGCCGATTAGGCTTGGTAGAAGCTTATTTGATATATATTGGAGTCTCCATCTGTTCAATACTAACTGTATTGAGTCTACTATTTTTCCCCTCTATAGTTTTATCTCTTGTCAAAATTAACAATAGTATCAAAACAATAATCACTACACCATATATATATAACTCTCTCATCATCTTCCTTTTATTTGAGTTTTTTAGAGTATATCTCAAAAAGATATTTAAAAAAATAAATGACTTTTCCCTTTAAAGAGTGGTTTTTAATGAAAATTAACTGTTTGTTAATGGAATAAAAATGAAATTTAACTCTAAATCGAAAAATTGAAGAAATTTATGGAAATTTTGGTGATTTAAAATATTCAAACTAAATTTAACTTCTCGTTAGATACATTGGATATAATAATCAAAAATTAAAAAATGAGATAAATGTTAAAAAAGGATACGATAAATGAGATTTTCTAGAATGTTGATACCAACGATGAAAGAAGCCCCAAGTGATGCTGTATTGACCTCACATATCCTACTACTTCGTGCTGGATTTATCCAAGCATCGGGAGGCTCTGGACTCTATAACTTTTTGCCGTTGGGAAAGATCACTTTGGATAAAGTACGAGCTATTGTCAAAGATGAGTTGGATAAGGCAGGATGTAATGAGGTGCATCTGCCTATGGTAACTCCTCTTACTCTTTGGGAGGAGACAGGAAGAGCTGATAAATTTGGTAGAGAGCTTTTGCGATTTAGAGATAGACACAACAATGACTTTACTCTGAGTCCTACTAATGAAGAGGCGATGGTAAATCTAGTGCGTCAAACTATCAAAAGTTACAAGCAACTTCCACTAAATGTATATCAGATCAACTGGAAATTCCGAGATGAGGTTCGCCCTCGATTTGGGTTGATGCGTGGACGAGAGTTTTTGATGAAAGATGCATATAGTTTTCATGCAGACACAGAAGATATGGAGAGAGAGTTTGCTCTGATGGAGGAGACTTACAAAAAAATCTTTACTCGACTAGGGCTAGAATTTAGAGTAGTAGAGGCAGATAGTGGAGCGATTGGTGGAGCAGGATCAAAAGAGTTTATGGTACTTGCAGATAGTGGAGAAGATACTATTATGGTCTGTGATAGTTGTGACTTTGGAGCTAATGTAGAGGTGCTTGATGAAGGTTCTACTACTTGTCCTAAATGTGGTGGTGGATTGAGCCAAACAAAAGGTATCGAGGCTGGTCATATCTTTCAACTAGGGACTACATACTCTGAGGCGATGAAGGCTGAGTTTCTAAACAAAAATCAGAAGTTAGAACCATTTGTAATGGGAACTTACGGGATTGGAGTGAGCCGTCTTTTGGCTGGAATTATCGAGCAAAACCATGATGAAAAAGGGTGTGTCTGGACAAAAGAGTCTGCACCATTTAAAGTTGATATTATTGTAGCCAAAGCGAAAAATCAAGAGCAGATGAATGTAGCAGAGGAGCTTTATAGAGAGCTTCAATCTAAAGGTCTTGATGTTCTTTTAGATGATAGAGCAGATAAAAAGACAGGATTTGGTGTAAAAGTAAAAGATTTTGAACTAATAGGAATACCTTATGCTGTAGTGATTGGCAATGATATTTCTGATGGCAAAGTGGAGTTGATTACAAGAGATGGACTTAATAAAGAGGCGTTGGAACTATCTAGTTTAGTAGATAAAATTATGGAGAAATTGGCTTAATGTTGATCATCTTACCGTATCTTTTTTTGGAACTCTATCTCTCTTTAAGTGTTGGAGAGGAGATAGGTTTTCTATGGACAGTTATCTGGATTGTATCTAGCTTTATGATAGGTATGGGATTGCTTAAAAATGCCCATCTTAGTGTCATGAAGAACATGCAGTCCGTAATGTCGGGAAAACTCAATAGCAAAAGTTTTCATGATGCAAGTACCTCCTATTTTTTAGGAGCTATATTGTTAATTATTCCTGGAGTATTTAGTGATTTTTTAGGAATAATTGCACTTTTTTATACTATGTTTTTACAATTTGGTGGTACAATACCGACTGTAAAAAATAAAAATAATATTAATAATGTAAATAAACAAGGAGATGACAATGTCATTGATGTCGAAATTATTGAGTACGACACTCATAGCAACCCTAAGTCTTAGTGCTGGAACCAGTGAATCTGATCTGAAGGATTATATTAAAAATCACATGGTAAAGAGTCCTAGAGTTAAAGTATCTAGTGTTGATATTATTGATAAGCAGACACTGGATGCTCCAAAAGGTTGGGAGGCATATTTTGTAAATATCCATGCAGATATTCAAAAAAGTTCAACAGTAACAGACAAAGTAACTGTACCTGAAACAGTATTCGTAAAAGATGGCTTTGCTGTACCTTCTATTATAAATATGAAGACAGGTCGAGATTTTAAGATGGATCTAAAGCCTGATTTGACTGCTAATATATATGATGAAAAACATCTATTTGTTGGGAATAAAGATGCAAAACATAAAATTGTAATATTTTCTGATCCTCAATGTCCATTTTGTCAAAAGAAAGTACCTGAGATTTATAAAGCTGTAAAAGCAAATCCTGAAACTTTTGCTCTATACTACTATCATTTCCCACTGCTTCGTATCCACCCTGTATCAGATATTATTACAAGAGTTATGATTATAGAGCAAGAGAAGAAAAACTTTGATAAAGTTATCGATCTTTATAGTCTAAAAGTAGATGCACGAGAGGTTAATGCCACAAAAGTTTTAGCACAGATTAAAAAAGATTTTAAAATTGACCTAACCGAAGCAGACCTTGATGCTAAAAAAGTTGCAGATGAGTTAAAGTATGATAAAGATATAGCAACAAAATCTATGATCTCAGGAACACCTACTATCTATCTTGATAGTAAATGGGATAAATCAAGAGATGCTTACAAAAAGTTCATTTCGGATGATAATAAGTCATCAGATGAGAAAAAATGAACTGATAGTATCAAAGAGTTTTTTGATACTATTATAAATAAAATAAAGAGTTTTTTTGAATAAATTAATTATAGCAACTAGAGCAAGTGATCTTGCTCTATGGCAAGCATATCATATAAAAGATATAATTGAATCCAATTTTCCCCATATATCTGTAGAACTTAATAAGATCACCTCTAGTGGTGATAAGATTTTGGATAAGCCTTTGGCTCTTATTGGAGGAAAAGGACATTTTACCAAAGAGCTAGAGGATGAGATGTTGGCAGGAAATGCTCACTTGGCTGTACACTCTCTAAAAGATGTTCCTACTTATATGCCTGATGGGTTAGAGTTGGTTGCAATCACTAAGCGACAAGATCAATCAGATGTTTTTCTCTCTCATACTTATTCCTCTTTTCATGCTCTTCCAAAAGGTGCAGTGGTTGGAACTACTAGTTTGAGACGAAGAATGCAACTGCTAAGTGTTCGACCTGATCTAAAAGTCAAAGATCTTAGAGGAAATGTTAATACCCGTCTAAGAAAACTATCAGAAGGTCAGTATGATGCTATTATCTTAGCTTATATTGGATTGGATCGTTTGGATCTCCTCAAAGATATTCCATTTACAGAGAAGCTACCTCTCTCTACAATGATTCCTCCTATGGGACAAGCATCATTAGGTATTCAGATAGTAAGTGCTAATGAAGAAGTTCGTAAGATAGCTAAAGTATTAAATGATGAAGATACTTTTTTATGTTCTAAACTAGAGAGAGATTTTATTGCAGAGATAGGGGCAGGGTGTTCAGCTCCCGTGGCTGTAAATGTGACAATTGATAGTGAGATAGTAGAGATTAAATCTATGATTGGCTATCCTGATGGTTCAAAAATCCTCTACAAAAAGATAGGAGCATCTAGAACCTCTTGTCAGAGTTTAGGTAAGCTTTTGGCTAAGATCATGACAGAGGAGGGTGCTTTGAATATCCTCTCTAAAGCTGAAGAGATGGCATTTAAAGATGAGATGCCACAAAGGCTTTAATAAACTTTAATAAAAGATAAGATAGAATTATCTATCTTTCTTTTTACTCTATTTTTTAACTTCTTATTATAAAAAATCAACTAGAAACCAAAAATGTTTTTTTTTAATATATTAATAATATCTTATTATATTTTGTTTACCTTATGAAAAAAATTTAATTATTTCACTTAATATTAAATTAATATTAAAGAAAAACCCTATATAATCTTTCTCAAATAAATGCCCAACATAAAAAATAAAAAAAATTTAAAATATTTAAGGAAGAGTTGTTATGAAATTAAAAGAAGTTGCAGATATTATAAAAGGTGCTCATCTAACTGAAGGAAGAACAAAAGAGGATTGTAAACAGAGATACAGAGAGCTTACTATGGTCTCTTTAGAACCTATCTCTTTTATTGATGAAAGAAAACTCATTGAGGTTGATAGTTGTAAATTTGTTTCAGAGGGGAGTCTGACACGAGAGGGAGATGTAATTGTGAGTCTTTACTATCCAATGATCGCTTGTTATGTTGAAAAAGGGCAAGAGGGATTTGTTGTTCCTCACTATATGGCTACTATTCGTCTTAAGCCATATACTAATATTGATCCAAGATTTATTGTACAGTTTATTAACTCTACAAGAGGAAGAAAGGCATTGTGCAAAGAGTTCTCATCATTATATAGTCGTAGACCAACTAGTTTGCCGTTAAAATATCTAAACAATGTTGATCTTTTGGATAAAGAGAACTCTCTAATAGAGAGTTATTAGTATAGTTAGATTTTACCTTGAATAAAGAGATCCATTTCGTCAACAATCACTTCAAGTGTTCGCTCACCATTAATCACTTGGAGGAGATCTTTATCTGTATAAAATGATTGAATCTCAGCTAATGGATCAGTATAGATCTTCATTCTATCAAAGAAGACTTCGATACTGTCATCGCTTCGCTCTTCACCTGGTTTAGCTTCAGCCGCACGACCCAAGATTCTATCTTTTGCTACCTGCTCACTTACTCTCACTTCAATCACTGAAGTTAGCTCAATATCATCCTCTTTTGCGATGATCTCATCTAGTGCTGTCATCTGCTCTACTGATCTTGGGTAACCATCTATTAATACATTGTTTACAGGTGCATTGTTAATTGCAGAGATAATGGTATTGACGATAATCTCTAGTGGTACTAATGCCCCCTTTGAGATAAAGCTCTCAATAGTCTGTCCTAGCTCTGAACCACTAGAGACCTCTTCTCTAAGCATATCCCCTGTGGAGTAGTGGACAATATTATCAGCATGTTTCTGTGCAATGAGACTTGCATCTGTTGTTTTACCTGAACCTGGAGCTCCGATAATTAGAAATAATTTTTTTGCCATGTTTTTCCTTTCTATTTTATGTTTAATTGTAGAGACAAGACATGTCTTGTCTTTACGGATATGGATTACGCCTGTTGTTTACGAACTCTAATACTAAGCTCTGTGAGTTGTTCATTATCTACAGGACTTGGAGCATTTGTCAATAGACATTGTGCTTTTTGTGTTTTAGGGAAGGCGATAACCTCACGGATACTACTAGAACCTGTCATAAGCATGATCATTCTATCTAATCCAAGAGCAAACCCACCATGAGGAGGAGCCCCATATTTGAATGCATCAAGCAAGAATCCAAACTTCTCTTGAGCCTCTTCGTCAGATATTCCTAAAAGCTTAAAGATCTCAGCTTGGATCTCCTCTTTATGGATACGGATAGACCCTCCACCTAGCTCAACTCCATTGACAACCACATCATAAGCGATAGACTCAAGATCTTCTATATCATCAAAGACAATCTTGCCATTCTCATCTCTCTTTGGCATGGTAAATGGGTGGTGCATAGCTTTGACTCGTCCATCTTCCTCTTCAAACATTGGGAAATCAAGTACCCAAAGGAACTCAAATGTACCTTTTGGGATTATATCCATAATCTCGGCTAGATGGATTCTAAATCGACCCATATAGTCCCAAACTAGCTTTTTGTTACCTGCTCCAAAGAATACAGCATCACCCACTTTTAGCTCACATCTATCGATAATCGCTTGAATATCCTCTGGAGTAAAGAATTTAGTCAATGGACCTTTGAGTCCATCCTCTTTCATCTGAAAATACCCAAGACCTGCTGCTCCAAACTTACGAACATAGTCCTCAAATCTTTTCATCTCTCTTTTTGAGAATATCTTATCCCCGTTTGGTACTTTTAGAGCTTTGATTCTATTCTTTTTAGAGTCTTTTGCGATATTTGAGAAGATCTCATTGTCACATCTCTCAAAAATATCCATCACATCAACCATAGCAAGGTCATAACGAAGGTCAGGTTTGTCTGAACCATAAAGCTCCATCGCATCGCTATATTGCATTCTCTTGAACTTAGTAGGTATCTCAAACCCACAGCTCGTAAAGACAGAGTGGATCAACTTCTCTCCAACTTCCAATACATCCTCTTGGTCACAGAAGCTCATCTCTACATCTATCTGTGTAAACTCAGGCTGTCTATCTGCACGAAGATCTTCATCTCTAAAACATTTCGCAATCTGAAAATATCTATCAAATCCACCAACCATAAGTAACTGTTTGAAGAGCTGTGGAGATTGTGGCAGAGCATAAAACTCACCACCATGAACACGGCTAGGCACAAGATAGTCTCTAGCACCCTCAGGTGTTGATTTTGTGATGATAGGGGTCTCTACTTCCAAAAATCCAAGCTCATCAAGTGTGTTTCTTGTAGCGATAGTAGCTTTGGATCTAAGTTTAAATATATCATAAGATTTTTGTGTCCGAAGCTCCAAATATCGGTGTCTTAGTCGGATCTCTTCGTTGACTTTATCATCTCCAAGCTCAAATGGCATCGGAAGAGATTTGTTCTCAACTATTAGATTGTCAACTACAATTTCGATCTTACCTGTTTTGAGTTTTGGGTTCTCTAATCCCTCTCCTCTAGCTCTTACTTTTCCAGTTACGATCAATACAAACTGATCTCTTATATCTTCTGCTATTTTATGAGCTTCTGCATTGTCAGCAGGGTCACAAACTAGTTGAACTACTTGGTCTTTGTCTCTCAAATCTATAAAAATCAGTCCACCATGATCACGGCGACTCGCCACCCAACCAGATACTGTTACCGTCTCTCCAATATGTGACTCATTTACTTCTGCACAATAGTGTGTTCTCACAATAATTCCTCTATCTTCTTTTCTTAGTTAATTAAAATTTTGGGATTATATCGAATTGTTCCATATAAATAGGAATTTTTTAAAGAGTTAGCCCGATATACTATCATTTAAAAAAGGTCAAATCATGAAAAAACGGCTAAACAAAAATAATACTCTAATACATAATAGTCTCTACCCCTATTATAAAAAAAAGAGAGTAGAAAAACCCTATAAAGCACTATTGGGGATAGGTGGAAATATAGGAGATATGGTACGAAGATTTAATCATCTATTTATCTTTTTTAGAAGGTCACCTTATATAGAGATCGTAGAGACTGCTCCTATTCTAAAAAACCCACCTTTTGGTTATTTGAAACAGGATGATTTTTATAATTCATTAGTTTTTGTGAAAACTTGTTTGAAGCCTAAAGCACTTTTACGCTATATTCTGAGAATAGAAAAAAAATTTGGGAGAGAGCGTTCATTTCAAGATGCACCAAGGACGCTAGATATTGATATGATTTTTTATGAAAATGATACTATAAATAGTGTGGATCTAACTGTTCCTCACCCCTCTTGGAAGCAGAGAGACTCTGTACTTGTGCCTCTATCATATATGAAAAGCTCCTACACAAAAGAAAAATATGGAAAAAGATTTAGGTATAACAATAGATGAAATAAGAGCTTTTAGAAAAGAGATACTGTTGATGCATGGTCTTTTGGCAAATGATATAGTCCAAGATCATACAGTACTTCAAAAAGTATCCGCTTTTTTTATCAATAAAGGTTTGAATAAGCTCTGGTTGGATAAGTTTCTATCTCCCTTTTTAGGTTCAGAGATAGCAGAAGATGAAGAGTTACTTCTCTTGGCTGTATTGGAGGAGCTAGATAGCCACCTCTTGACAGAGCAGGAGAGTGAGCCTATAGAGAAAAAGATACGAATACTCATAGGTGCAACAGGTGTTGGCAAGACTACTTTTGTGGGAAAATTAGGTGCTAGGTATGCCTATTTTTTAAAGAAATCTTATAATGTAGCCTTTTGTAATAATGACAAGCTAAAGCTAGGAGCTGTGGAGCAGTTGAGACACTATAGTGATGCTATGGATATACCTATGATAGAGCTAGAGAATCTCTTGGAAGAGAGTAGCTATGATATTATCTTGGTAGATACAGCAGGGATTAGAGCTGATAATATCTCTGAGTTGTCTGAGTGGATACGATTTTTGGATATGAAAAAAGAGTATAGAGTAGAGGTCTCTTTGGTGCTATCAGCTACACAGAGGTTCTGTAATATGGTTGATATTATGGGTCTATTTTCAGATATTGAGATAGATAATTTTGTCTTTACCAAATTAGACGAGACGAGAGATATAGGAGATATGATGAACTTTTTGATAGAGCATCAAAAACCTATAAGTTATCTGAGTATAGGTCAAAAAATTCCAGAAGATCTGATGGTAGCAACAAATGAGTATATTTTAAATAAGTTTATGATAGAGAGAGGAAACAGTGAGTAAAAAAGTATTGGTAGGTATGAGTGGTGGTGTTGATTCGACAGTGACAGCAATACTCTTGCAAAAAGAGGGTTATGAGGTGACAGGAGTATATATGAAACTCCATGAAAAAGAGGGCTACCATGAGTCCAACTTTACAAAAGTAAAGAGAGTAGGGGAGTATCTAGGGATTGATGTACATTTCCATGATCTATCTACGGATTTCAAAAGAGAGGTATATGATTACTTTGTTGATACTTATAAAGAGGGACTCACCCCAAATCCATGTGTAATGTGTAACAGAACCATCAAATTTGGCAAGATGGTAGAGTTTGCCCAGAGCCTAGGGATAGACAAAGTAGCCACAGGACACTATATCAATACCGATGGAGAATTTTTTTATGCAGGAGATGATGATAGCAAAGATCAGAGTTATTTTGTCGCTCAAGTACGCAAAGAGATACTCCCAAAGCTGATATTTCCTCTAGGATCATGGGTCAAAGATGATGTCAAAGAGTTTGCTTCTAAGATCCCAGCACTACAAGATTTTGCAACTCAAAAAGAGAGTAGTGAGATCTGTTTTGTGGAGAATGACTATACTGAGATACTAGAGAAACATATGGATATAGACCAAGAAGGAGAGACCGTAAACTCTGATGGGGAGGTAGTCGGAACACACAAAGGATATATGCACTACACTATAGGCAAACGAAGAGGTTTTACTGTAGATGGAGCGCATGATCCACATTTTGTACTCTCTATTGATCCTGAAAAAAATAGAATAGTTGTTGGCAAGAGAGATGAGCTGGAGGAGAATGGTTTTGATATTAAAAAGATCAATCTTTTTGAGGATTTGGGAGATAAATTTACAGCTATGGTCAAGGTAAGATATAGAACTAGAGGGATTCCTTGTCGTGTGGAGTTGGATGGCAATGGTGAAGGATCAGTAGTTTTGGATGAGCCAGTTTATGGATTGGCATATGGTCAGGTGGCTGTCTTTTATGATGGAAATAGGGTGATAGGGTCAGGTGTTATCTGTTGATTGAGAAGCTATCCCCCTAATGGGATAGCTTTTACTGCTCCTTTAATGACAAATAGAGTAATTTTTTCTCTTGATCGATCTTAAAATCAAACTTCTCAAAAAAGTTCATACCCAATAGCCCATCTGCATCATCCCTTTTAAATGGAGCAGTAGTCACTTTGAAGTTATTTAGCTCAATATCTTGTATAGTAAGAGTATCAGCCTGAGCGAGTTGGGCAATTATATCTCCACCCGCTGTATTTAAAAGTATCTCTTTCTCTATAGTAATAGATGGGATTTTTTCATCATCTACAAAAGTATAACTAGCACCTGTATCGAGAAGTAGAGTTAAAGGTGTATTGTTGATTGTTAGATTGATGCTATATTGTGAACCTACTCTATTTAGAGGTATCTTATGGGTATACTGTTTTGCCTCTTTTTTATTTCTCTCTATTTTTTGTAATGTTTGTATGGCTTTGGCGTGGTACTCTGAGTCAGGTTGGATCTCTTGGAGTAATTTTTCTGCCTTTTCATAATCTGATATATTAAAATAGAGTTCAGCTAGAGAGATGGTATACTTTTCATCATCATCATTGTTGTGTAGGTTTGAAAGTAGACTTATAGCCTGTTTGAACTTCTCTTTCTTTATATATAAATTGGCAAGATAGAGTTGAATCTCTTCTGAGTGAGGTTCTATATCTATATAATAGAGCATCTCTTTGATTGTCTTCTTTGGGAATTTGTCTACTCTATCATAAAAGTATACTTTTATCATAAGTTTATAATCTTTGAGTTCCTCTTCATTGGCTTCCATATAAAATGCCATTGCTTCAGAGAAGTCATCTTTGTGTAGTACCTCTTCAAAAGGTGATTGGGTAGAGCTGTTTGTCTCCTCTATCGGAGGGGGCTGTTTTGAAATCTCTTTTTGAGATGGGATTTCCCTAATTGTAGATTTTACCAGTATGATTTTCTGTTTCTCTTCTTCTATCTTGGGTTCTATGGGTGTTATTATGTTACTGTTTTTAAATATAGCTTTTGGTTCTAAATTTATGTAAAAAAGGTGAAAATTCCATCCAACCAAGATACCTATGAAGAGTGATAAAACAATTTGAAACATAATATATCCTTTATTAATCATTTTATCTAAAGATAACTTATATCAAAGTCCTATTTATTGGTTTTTTATGTTAAAATACCTTATTTAAAAAAGGACATTCTTGAAAATAGCCGATAAAAAAGCACTAAAACGAGAATCGATTCTTCAGGCATCATTACATCTTTTTGCAACACAGGGGTTTCATAAAACAACTATTCCAGATATAGCCAAAAAGCTTAAGATGAGTGTGGGAAATCTCTATAACTATTTCGCTTCTAAAGATGTTTTGGCTAAAGAGATTATCAAGTACACTTCTGATGTTCTAGGTCAAGAGATAAGAGAGGTCAATGGACTTGATGTATCCACCAAAGAGAAGATCCAAAAGATAGTAGCTCTCTATTTTCATATGGCAAAAGAGAGACCTGAGATGATAGAGTATTTCCTACGAGTATATCTCTCCAATAGAGAGGTATTCAATGATGGATGTGAGGGTATGATCTGTGTCTCAGGATTTATTACAGAGATTATGATCTTTTTTGATGATGGTGTAGCCTCTGGTGAGTTACGTAATCAAGACTTCTTCTCTGCTTTTGGTCTCTTTATGGGTTATCTTGGTGGGATGGTTTTTCTCAAAGGAGAAGACGTGTTGCCCAATGATATAGAGTTTTATGTTGAGGATATATCGCGTAATATCTACAATGCTCTAAAGGTATAAGATGAAGCCCAAACTGCTTTGGCTTCAATCTATTAGCTGTAATGGTAACGCACACTCTTTTTTTAATCATCCTGATCTATTCTCGATACTCTCTCATTTTGAGTTAATATATCACCCTCTGATCGAGACAGATTATACACTTGCAGAGGTTTTATCTCAGAGATTAAGATGTGATATATTGATTTTAGAAGGCTCTTTTAGAGAGGAGGGGTTTACCAAAAATGGTACGGAGATCTCAGAAGTGATAGAGTATTATGCCAAAAAATCACGGCATATTATCACCGTAGGGAGTTGTGCTACCTTTG
>Ga0256827_10001784_pt1 | contig 13867 bp, 15 predicted proteins | sample CV84metaG_FD_185977 | JGI IMG/M metagenome (GOLD analysis project Ga0256827, IMG submission 185977) | Hydrothermal vent microbial communities from East Pacific Rise, Pacific Ocean - CV84 | ecosystem: Environmental > Aquatic > Marine > Hydrothermal vents | place: Pacific Ocean: East Pacific Rise... | reverse complement strand
CTCAGTGCGAATATACTCAACAACCTTGTCTTAAAAGAGCTTTTTGTTGGAGCATCTAAAAAGGTAGTTGAGGGTAAACTACTCTCAAATGCTCTTAATGAGTCTAAAACTAAAATTGACCATGCTTTTGTGCAGTCTATTGCACTCGGGGAAGAGACCTCTCAACTTGAAAATGTTTTGACCAATATCTCTGAACTCTATTTTGAGGAGAACCGTGACAAAATAAGTATGCTTTTAACCCTTTTAGAACCAGCTCTTATGCTTTTTGTTGGTGGAAGTATTGGGTTTATAGTTGCGGCAATGCTACTACCAATCTTTTCTATGAGTATTAACTAATGAGAAGCTCTCAACGTGGTATAGCACTGCTTATTACACTTTTTTTTATTATCTCCATAACTTTAGCGGTTGGAATTGGTCTTAAACAGGTAAATGAGGCGAGAGATGAGATAGAGCAAGAGAACTTTATGATTCAAAGTAGTGTAATTTTAGATGATGTGCTAAAAATTTTAAAAAAAATGTCTAAAGAGTATGATGTTAAAAATGATGCTAATGGAGAGGGGTTTTACACCTTTTTAGAAGAGTCTGCTTTTATACCGTTTGAGAGTTCTGGTGTGAAAAGTTCCATAGAGATAAGTAGTGCTAGGTCTAAGTTAAATGTAAATGCTATTGCTGATGTAAATCGTACGAGTACTAAAGAGGCACTAGAGAGTTACTTTGAGGGTAGAATGATTGGATTAGAGTATGTCGATATGCTTTTTGATGTTATTAGAGGAAAACGAGGAGAGCAAGACTACAAAACAAATATAGTATATGAAAAACCTCTTCTTTTTAAAGAGTCAAATAATTACATAAGCTCTTATGAAAATTTAAAAGAGATAAATGAGTTCTATAAACTCTCCTACCATAACAATAAAATTGACAAAATAAATTTTAAAAATCTTTTTTATTTTAGTGAAGATAGTAATTACTCCTTAGATTTAAACTGCATAAGTAGTGGTGCTAAAGATGTTATCTGGGCGAGTGATGTTGTTTATGTAGAAGATGAGACTCAAAATGAAGAGATGTTGGAACAGACTACACTGTGTAACGTGGATTTTTGTGCTTCTTTGAGCAAAAAAGAGAAAAAGGAGTTAGAAACAAAGTATAATGCTACTTGTATACCTCAAAGGAACATCAACGTGGTGGTAGAGGTGGTGCAGCACAAGCAACGTGCTAAAATAATGTTTGAGTACAATATGGACAGTAAAAAGGGATCAAATTTTGTTTATGAACTTTAATAGTAAACGCCAAACAATTTTTTTAGACCCCAATGTAGAGGGGAGTTTTGAGCTTAAACCAAAAGAGAAGGTAAATGTGATTTTATCTCCCTCTCTCTACTGGGTTCAAAAAGTCTCTCTGCCTGTCAAATATGTAAGAGATGTTAAAAAGTTACTTCCCTCTCTTTTTGAAGATATTTTACCCCAGGGAAACTATAGCTACTCAGCATATAAGAGTGATGATGATTTTTATATTTTCGCTTATGAAGATAAAATTATTTTAGATACTCTTGCAAAACAGGGTCTCAACGTGGTTTCAGTGGCTAAGGTTTACTTTGCACAGAGTGAACTAGGTAATATTACACAAAGTAAAAGAGTGAGTAAAAATGAATCTCTTTTTGTGAAAGATTCTCTACTGACAATGGTGCCTAGTGCATGGGTAGAGTCTAGCCAGAATTTAGATTTACAAGATATTACTCTCTCTAAAAATAGTATAACACTCCAGCAATTTGGACATATAGTTGACAACAAAAGCCTTTACAAAATAGCAGCAATTATGCTTATAATCTCTCTTTTACTCCTGAGTGAATACATTATAACTTCTAAAAAAGTAGATGAGATACTCCAAGCAAAAGAGGGACTCTTTAGCAAATATAAACTCAAATCGACTATGTTTCAAAATGAAGCGATGTTTAAAAAGTACAACTTCATACATACAAAACAGATGAATTTACGTCAGGTAATGGCTGCTTTTTTAGCATTAAGACTGAGTACAGGAGAGAATATTTCCATTATAGAACTTAAAAGTGGTAGGCTCAACGTGGTCTTTAGTGGCATTGTAAAAGGTAAAGAGAGTCGTATTAAAAAAACTCTTCAAGCCAAAAGAATTATCTTTAAGGACTCCTTCAAGTCAGGTAGTTGGCATGTGGAGGTTACTCTATGAATCGTATAAACCCTCTCTATGTTGGACTTCTTTTAAGTATTGTTATAATCTTTTTAGTCTTTAAACTCAGTGGTGCAAAAAGTGATTTACAAGAGGCTAAAGAAGCATATGTAAAAACTTCAAAAATCGCTATAAATTTAAGTGGCTTAAAGAGTGCCTATGCAGATAAGAAAAAACTTAAAGCTTCACTACGACGTATTTTGGCTCTGAGTGCTATTCGTCAAGCAAATATAAGTAAAGATGAGAAAAAATCAAGTGTGAAGCTGAGTTGTGCAAGTATGGATAAAAAAACTCTCAACATGCTTATGGGTAAACTTTTGAATGCTTCCTATAATATAACAAGTATGAAGATCAAAAGACTCTCTAAAGAGCGAGTAAGCTTTAAGATGGAGATAAAATGGTAAAAAAACTCCTTATATTTTTAGGCTATACACTCTTTTTTATGGCAGCCCTTATCTACTTTACACCAAAAATTAGTATCTACTACTTTTTAGAAAAAGAGCTCAAAGCCCAAGGTGTGATTATATCAGCAGAAGAGGCAGTAGATAGTGGTTTCTCACTTGTGCTTTCTCACGGGGAAGTCTCTTACAAAGGGGTCGATAGTGCAAAAGTTGAGAGACTAAAAGTAAATATTTTTGAGCTCTATAACTCTGTTAATGTTCAAGGAGTTGTGCTCTCAAGTGCAGCAGAGAGTTTTGTACCTCTAAACATTGAGAGCATTGATATAACTTACACACTTTTAAATCCTCTCAACGTGGTAGGAGTAGCAGAGGGTGAGTTTGGCTCTCTAAACATGGAGTATTCACTTTTAGAGAACTCTGTGCATATTGAGTTAGAGCCATCTAAGATAATGTTAAAAAATTATAAGTCCACGTTACAAGAGTTGGTAAAATCTGAAGATGGAGGGTATGTTTATGAGAAAACTTTCTAACTCTTCACTTCTTAAAATTTTAACAAAAATTCTTGTTCTTTTGGTGCTAGCTAAGGCGATTTCACTCGCTCTTTGGTGGTACTTACCGAGTGATGGTGTTGAGCTGAGTGTGAAAAAAAATTACCAACCGAAATACCAACGAGTTGACTTTAAAAATATGCTTGAGAGTGCAGTTGTAGTATCAGCAGTAAGTAAGGTTGAAAAAACAGACACTTCTAACAGTATTAATATTACAAATATGATTTTAAAAGGTCTTTACGGGAATGATATCCAAGGTTATGCCATCGTTTCTCTTAAGTCAAATAGAAGAAAAACTACCATAATTGCACTAGGTGAAAAGTTCTCAGGGTACATTTTGAAGAAGATACTTATAGATAGCGCAATTTTTACAAAAGGTTCTAAAGAGTACATACTTTCGCTTGAAAAGAAAAAAAAGAGTCACTCATCTATAACTAAGGCAGTGCAAACTGTTGAGAGTGGTGGTTCAAAAAGTGTAGCAAGAAGTGACATTACATACTACTCAAAAAATCCTAAGGCTATTTGGAAAGATATCTCAATAAGAGAAGTTAAAGAGCATGGTAGAATTAAGGGTTTTAAGATTATTAAGATTCGTAAGAACTCTAAGTTTGCTGCTCTTGGGCTTCAAAAGGGCGATTTGATTATTCGAGCAAATAATATTGAGTTGAAATCTTATCGTGATGCACTTAACATCTATAAAAATATAAGTAAAATTGAGACGATGCAGATCGTTGTTATGAGAAATAATCAAGAAACGGAGTTAGTATATGAGATTAATTAAGGTTTTTATTTTAGTAAGCATGCTAGTTGTATCATTATGGGCTAGAGAGAAGGTAAATGTTAACTTCTCAAATCTAGAGATAAATGATTTCATTCAACTTATCTCTAAAACAACAAAGAAAAATATTTTAATAAACCATAAAGTGACTGGAAAGGTTAACTTTGTAAGTAATTCTGCCATATATGATGATGAACTCATGGGTATTTTAGTCTCTGTTTTAGAGTCAAAAGGTTTTACCCTTATACAAAAAGGCTCTATTTATGAGGTAGTGCGTTCTACTGAAGCAGCAAAACACAATGCAAAGGTAGTGACATCAGGAAAGAGACTTCATGGTGCTCTCATGGTTACACAGTCCATTAAAGTGAGAGGAGAAAATGTAGATATAGTTGCTGCAAAAGTACGTTACCTTATTTCAAAAACGGCAAAACTAATGACTATGAAAGAGAGTAATATACTCTTGATTACAGATTATCCTAAAAATATTGAGACCATAAAAAGAGTTATCCGTGATATTGATACAAATAATAGAGCTATTGTAAGAATTGTTCCAATTAAGCACACAGAGGTAAAAAAACTTCAGACAAGACTTGTAGATATAGCGAAGTCACTTTTTAATGAAAAAGTAGCTTCTCAAAAAGTAAAAATTATTTTGGATGAAAATATTAATGGTATTATCGTTGTAGGAACAAAACATAATGTTGCAAAAATAGAAAAACTCATTAAAAAACTTGATGTAGAGTCTCATGTCAATAAAACTGTACAGATTTTTGAGCTAAAAAACTCTGAAGCTAAAGCTGTTCTTGCCTCACTTAATGAGATTGTCTCTAAACAAGTTTTTGCAGACCCAGCAATGAAGCCAAATATTACTGCAAGTGAAGAGATAAATGCCATTATTACCATCGGAGAGCCTCTTATTATTAAAGGTATTAAGATGATAATAGACGAGCTAGATAAAGAGAAGTACCAAGTCTACGTTCAAGCTAGAATTATTGAAATAAATAAAAATACCGCCGAGAGTATAGGTATTAAATATGGTTTTGCAGGAGGGGATGTCTCCTCTTCCGGTCTTTATGCAATGAGTGCAAATTTTGGCTCAACTGAGCTAACAGGTTTAGCTTCTAAAAGTGTTTTAGATTACTTGGGTGGCATTGGAAGTGGGGCTAAGAGTGCTTTAGCTCTAGGGGCTACTATTGATTTTCTTGAGAGTAACGGAGCTTCAAAATCTATCTCTAATCCATCCATTCTTTGTGTAAACAATAAAGAGTCATTTATATATGTAGGAAAAACAATCTCCATCTCATCTGGTCAAACTTCAGTTGCAGGAAGTACAACAGCTTCGTACAAACGTGAAGATGTAGGGCTGAAGTTAAAAATAAAGCCTCGTGTTTCATCACTTGATAAGGTAACACTTGATGCAGAAGCAGTTTTAGAAAATATTATAGACGATGGTTCTAAAAATGAGACAGGTCAACCTGTGACATCAAAACAAGAGGTTAAAACACAGGCGATTCTTCGTCATGGAGAGAGTATAATAATTGGTGGACTTGTGAAAACTTATGAGAGACATGCTGTAAGTAAAGTACCTCTTTTAGGTGATATTCCTTGGATAGGGGAACTCCTGTTTTCTTCTAAATCTAAAACAGTTGAGCAAGATAATCTCGTGGTCATTTTAACACCATATATCATAAATAAAAGTGAAAAACTTTCACAGCTTCAACAAGAGTTAGGGGTGCTTTCTCAGATTCAGGAAAAATATAATAAAGCAGTATTTCAAAAACTTGAAAAAAGAAAAGAAAAACTAGAAGAAGACTCAGCAGTAATCATAGAAGAAGATTTTGATTTAGGCGAAGAGTAATGTTAAATTTAGATCCTCTTCATGACTTAAAGCTAGAGATTTTTGAGCCCCAAGAGTTAAATACAGAAATAAGTTTAAAAAACTATCTTCTTTTTAGTGAGCTTGATGGTGTGGTCTCTGCTTTTATGAGTGATAGATACTTTGCACAGGCCTCTAACTACTACTCTAAACTGCATAATAAATATCCTTTACATCTTTTAGATGAAGACTCATACGATAGGCTCTATAACCGCTTTTTAGAACTCAAAACTGACAAGACAATGGAGAGTATGCAAGAGGACTCTGATGATTTAGGAGAGGATGAAGATATCTCTCTTACCGATTTTTTACGTACCTCTAGCGATATTTTAACTTCTGAAGAATCCGCTCCAATTATTAAGTTTGTGAATGCTCTTTTTTACCAAGCAGTGAAAAAAAGAGCTTCAGATATTCATATAGAAGTACAAGAAAAACGGGGAGAAGTACGTTTTCGTGTCGATGGAATGCTGAGTAAAAATGCGGACCTAGACAAAAAAATAGTCAATCTTATAGTGAGTCGTATTAAAGTTATTTCAAACCTAGATATCTCTGAAAAACGTATCCCTCAAGATGGTCGAACACAGATAAAAATTGCAGGAGAGACTCTTGATATTCGTGTCTCAGTGCTACCTACTTTTTATGGTGAACGTGTAGTTATGCGTCTACTTATGCAGAGTTCACAAATACCTCAGATCTCAGAGCTTGGATTTAATGCTTCACTTATAGATGATGTAAAGAAGTTACTACGTTCATCACATGGAATTATCCTTGTAACAGGACCAACAGGTAGTGGTAAAACAACTTCACTACACTCATTTTTACGAGAGGTTGAAGAGCCACAGAAAAACCTTATAACGGTAGAAGACCCAGTGGAGTATAAGTCAGATAATATCTCACAGATTCAGGTTAATGAAAAAGCGGGACTCACTTTTGCTTCAGCCTTGCGTTCAATACTCCGTCAAGATCCCGATGTTATTATGATAGGGGAAATTCGTGATGAAGAGACAGCAGCAATTGCTATTCGTGCAGCTCTTACGGGTCACTTGGTCTTCTCAACATTGCATACAAATTCAGCAGCAGCTACTATATCTCGTTTAGCAGATATGGGAATTGAACCATTTTTAATCTCCTCCTCACTTTTGGGAATATTGGCACAAAGACTTGTTCGTGTCTTATGTAGTGAGTGTAAGCTAGAAGATAACATAGCTCAAAGTTTTGCAGATGATTATAGTATTCCTCATGGGGCAAGAATTTATAAAGCAGAGGGGTGTAAATCTTGTAACTATAGTGGTTATGAAGGGCGTCGTTCTATAGGTGAACTTGTAGTTATGAATGATACTCTCAAAGACCTACTCAAAATAACAACAGATGAGCATACTATCAAGCAAGCACTAGAAAAAGAGGGACTCAAAACAATCTCTTTACAGCTTCAAAAGATGCTTCTAAATGGGGAGACCTCTCTTGATGAAGCGATACGTATCGGCTTAGGGCATGCGTAAAGCTTTTACTCTTATAGAAGTGATGATATCGGTTGTTATTATCTCCGTCGTTATCGCAGCACTTATTCAGATGTTCGCTAATAATACTCATATTTTTTCTTTATTAAAATCACAAAGTAAAATTAACAGCTATGTCTCTCTTTTTATTGCTAATGATAACTATGGATTAGAAAACAAAGAGGTGAGTCTAGATGACTTAGTAAGTGATTTTCAGGTAGAGAGCGAGTTAAGAGCTGAGTTAAGAGAGACGAAGGCTAAGATTATTTATAAAGATTTAGAATCTATAGATATGAGAGAGTTTCAAGAGGATGAAGAAACAGTAGATAAAGAGAGTGAGAGTACAGTAAAATCAGGGCTAGTGTTTGAAATAGGAAGAAGTACCATTAAAATCCATGACTCCTCTGCATCCCTTTTAAGGATACAAATCCCATGAGAAAAGGTTTTACTCTTATAGAGCTAATGGTCTCAATAACCATCCTCTCCGTTATGGTTGTTTTCTTATACCAAAGCTATGCTTCACTTAACCGTTCAAATAAGTTTTATGCAGCTGAAGTCCAGAGTATAAAAGAGCTTGAACTTAAAAAAAAGGTTATCTTTTTAGACTACTCTTTAGCACATGCAAAATCAATAAAGATACATAAACAAGATAGGGTAGCAGATGTAGTTTTTATGCAGACCTCACACTCTCTTCACAAAATCTTTAACCCTTATGTAGCTTATGTAATCAAAGAGAAGAAGCTCTATAGGTTAGAGTCACTTAGGGCATTTAAAGAGTATCCCTTTGGAGTAGATGATGAGTTTGTAGTTGATTATCTTGGAGAGGTGGATGGTTTTAGAGTTTATAAATCAAACATCCAGAGTAAAAATAGTGCTGCAGAACTCTACTTGGTACATGTTGATTTTAAATTTGGGGATGATGTTTTACTCAAAATTAAAGTTTTAAATGAAGAGTAAAACTCTATTTAATCTTCTCTATACTTTGAGATTCCACAGGCTTGATTTGGTCTAGGTGGATGTGCTTTTAAATACTCTAAATCTTCAACTGTTTGGAGTAAAACTTTTTTTATTTGAAGCTTTGGAAGCATAATATTGTCTTTTTCATTAAGAGGGACACTCCAGTCTAAGAGAAGTTCTTGAACCTCTTTATCTAGCTCATCTATGGCATTTTGTACATGTTTAATTGCATTCATAAATCGATTATAGCATGATTTTAGAATTATTTGGGTATAATCCCGTTCTCAATAATGAGAATTTTACAAGAGGAGCCAATCGATGCCTAAAATGAAATCGGTAAAAGGCGCTGTAAAGCGTTTTAAGGTTAAGAAAAATGGTCAAATTAAACGTGGTAAAGCGTTTAGAAGCCATATTTTAACTAAACAAGATGCTGCAACTCGTCGTGATCAAAACAGCCCAGCTGTTGTTTCTGATGCAGATGCTGCAAACATCAAGGCTATGATTAACTAGTTGTCATTCTCAGCTTGACTGGGAATCTAGTATCATAAATCTCCAATTATTCAATTAATTGGGCAAGTCCACCAAAAGTAGTGGCACCTTGAACACAAATAAGTGTCTGGGTAAAGAAAAAGGAAAAATATGCCAAGAGTAAAAACTGGTGTTGTTCGTAGAAGAAGACACAAGAAAATATTAAAATTAGCGAAAGGTTTCTATAGTGGTCGTCGTAAACACTTTAGAAAAGCTAAAGAGCAAATCGAACGTTCATGGGTTTATGCTCATAGAGATCGTAAGCAAAAGAAACGTGATTTCCGTAAATTATGGATTGTACGTATCAATGCTGCTGCTCGTTTAAATGGAATGAACTATTCAACTTTCATGAATGGTGTTCACAAATCTGGCATCGAGCTTGACCGTAAAATTCTTGCTGACATGGCGATGAATGATGCAGCTGCATTTACAGCAGTTGTTGAAGCTTCTAAAGCAGCATTAGCAAAGTAATCTCACTTGATTATGTAGAGCTGAAAGACCTTCGGGTCTTTAGCCTTGCTAAACTTTAAATTTTGTTTAGATATAAAACTGAATTCCCCTTTGAACTATAGTAAATTCCAGAAGAATTTTTTCTAGAGATAAAAACACCCCGACCATTATATTTTGCTCCATTTCTAAATATTTCACTTAAACTCTGAGTATCAAATCCACTACCCTCATCACAGATTCGTGTAACAATGTAAAAGTTAGATGCATAACTTATTTTATATACTTTTACCGTTATTTTTTTAGAACAACTCTGCTCTTTTTCTGCTAATGTTTCAAAGTATATATCTTCATCAAGAAGCTTATGTTTTAGTGTAGCACTAATACCAAGGTTTCCATGTTCGTAAGCATTCATATAAAGCTCTGTAAAAACAAGACCAGCACTATCGACTATATCTTCAACTAAAGTAAACTCTCTAAAAAGATCAGAGTACCAACTATGGGCATTATCTATATCAGCAAGGGTCGAGTCAAATACTCTTTTAGCAACGAGAGTATCGCTAAGCCCTAAACGATTTATAAAAATAAGAGTTATATCATCTTCTATTTCGTCAATTTTTTCAAAACATTTTGTTTTAAAATCCTCTCTTGTGTAACTGTTTTTAAAGTCTTCTTCTATAAAATCTGCATAAACACTGTTGGCTTCTTTGGTTGAGTTTTCAACTATCCCATCACTGTAAAAGAGAAATTTTTCAATACCTTTTACATCATACTCATCTATTGTGTAATTCATCTGCCATTTACTCAGAGGAGGGTTGTTAGATTTGAGTCTAATAATATTGTTGCTTTTATCTTGAAGTAGTATTACAGGCATTGCAAATTTTGCATATGACAGAGAGTTGTAAGCTGTATCGAAAAGTATGTAATCTATAGCAAGACTCTCTTCATCAAGAAGAATAGGCTTTATATAGTCCATAGACTCTTTTAAAAGTATATCCAGGGAGAAACTATCATACTTTACCATCTTGTCTATAAGGTGGTTTATAAAAGATGTCATAATCATAGCTGTTAGTGAGGCAGAAAGCCCTTTACCCATACCATCAACTATGAGGTAAAAGGTGCGATGATCATCTATTCTCCTAGCTGTATAAGCATCACCACTAATGAGGTCTAAAGGCTGGTATAAAAAGTCAACGAGAGATATATATTTCTCGTCAATCATCTGGTAGTAAAAGTCGTTGCGTAAAATATTGAGCTCTTTAGCAAAAGCTAAATCTTCTTGATAAGCATTATATTTATGTTTATCCTTTAAGCTTTTAAGTTCCTTCTCTTTTTGCTCTTTAATATAGTTCCTATCTAAAAGAAGTTGAGAAGAGATTTTTAAGGCATATAATACTTCTTTTATATCAAAAGGTTTTAAAACGAAACTGTTGACACCTAAGTTGAGTGAAAATTTAAATATTTCCACATCTTCAATAGCAGAGATAAGTATTATAGGAATATCTTTATTTTCTTCTCTTATTTTTGCTAACATATCTAAACCATTGAGCATAGGCATTTCAAAGTCAGTAATTATAATATCAATGTTCTCTTGGATAAAGGTATTGTAACCCTCTTCTCCATCATAGGCAAAATGTACCTTGAAAAATAGTTCTTCAAGAGAAGCTTTATAGAGCATTTGAGTGGTTTTGTCATCCTCAACACAAAGAAGTGTTAAAGATTTGAAGTTTTCCAATGCTAGGTTATTTTCATTCATAGTTTTGGTTTATATCTTAAATTTACTTAACTCATTTTCAAGTTTTTGAGAATCCATCGAGAGTGCATTTGCTGTGTTTTCAACAGAAGAGGTTAAGGCTGTATTTTGTGAAGTAAGTTCTATTATCTCATCCATATCAGCAATTAGAAGTTTTGTTTTTGTAGCCATAAATGTAGTTTTATGCATTACATCAATAGATCTTTCTTTAGTAATTAGAAGATTTTCTTGTGTCTCTTGTGAAGAGTTGATAAGTCCTTGTGCAGACTCTGAAATACTCTGCATATTTTGTGATGTAAGCTCTGTACCATCTACAATCTCAACCACATTTTGAGTAATAAGATTTACATTTGCACTAATCTCACTAAGAGATTTTTGTGTTCTCTCTGCAAGTTTACGTACTTCATCAGCAACAACTGCAAAACCACGTCCATGCTCACCCGCACGAGCTGCTTCAATGGCAGCATTAAGAGCAAGAAGGTTTGTCTGGTCTGCAATATCAGAGATGATACTTAACACATCTTTAATATTTTTAGCCTGTTCTGTAAGTGCAGAGACTTTTTGTGCTAAATCTTCTTGGTGAATATTACTGTTATCGATTGTCGAAACAACATCTGCTAATTCATTTGCAAAATTTTCTATAACATTAGAAGTTCTCTCTAAATCTTCGGTAACATAAATAGTTGCTTCTTCAACAATGTCTAATTTATCTCCAACATCATCTACTAGTCCATTAACAGCTGTGATTTTCTTGGAAGTTTCAAGACTATTTTGTTCTAAATCTTCCACAATTTTAGTTAGTGCTGCACTCTCATGGGCAGTTGCAGTTGAAACATCTTTTGCATGGTGAACGGTCTCTTTAAAAGCTACTATCATCACATGAAGAGCACGAGAAATTTGAGAAATTTCATCTTTACCTTCAACAACGATATTACAAGTCAAGTCTAGTGAACCAGAGACACACTCTATCTTTTCTAAAGAGCTTGTAACGCTAGTGTTTACCCCTCGGCTAATCATCAAAATAAGTATAAAAATAAAAATAGTAAAGCCAAGGTAACTTACGATTGTAATAGTTGCATTGAGTTTACTAGTAGATGCAATATTTTCTAAGAGTGTTGAATTTTGATTTGATATCTCATCATCAACTTTCTTAAGAAGGTTGATTTTTTTAGTAATTGTTTTGAACCAGAGAACACTATCTACACCGAAGCCACCAGTGAGTGCATTCTCTTTTGCAACAACACGCATAGCATCAACTTCATCAACTACTGGTGAACTCATACTCTTTTTATAAAATGCTTTAACATCATCACTAGCCATAGCCATAGATGCATTTAAAAAAGCATTCTGCTCTGCAACAAGAGTAATCCATTTTGCAAACATTCCATTACCAAATCTGTCAGCAGCAAAAGTACCACTTAATACAGCTCTCTCTATTCCAGCTCTCTCTTTTGATTTTAAAAAGTTTGTGTATGTATCTAAGGCTTTAACAAGCTCTTGTGTATTTGCAAGCTTTGCAGTAAGTGAAACAATATTGAGAATTTTTTTATTCATATTGGTGTAGTAGTTTACTTCATCTTTTACACTAATGCTTAAGGCATCTACTTGGGAGCGAATCGAGCTTATTTTACTCATATCTGCTTTAAAGGCTGTTATTTCTGATTTAAGTTCATCTGAGAATGTACTGAAGTCAAGAGTCGTAATATACTCTTTTAAAACACTATTTTTTTCATTGGTTAATTTTCTCTGTTTAGGAAGTATCTCTATAAACTTATTTCCCTTTGAACCAATAAATCCAGCACTAGCCCCTCTCTCTTTTTGTGTTTCATGAATGAGTAGACTAAGTTTTTGAGATAAAATATTGAGCTTTTGAGCTCTATCTATGGTTATCTTATCTTCGTATGCATTAGCAACTGTTAATCCTAGGATAACTAAGGAAAATGTAACAACTATAGCAAGTATAAGGTTAAGTTTAAACTTTATTGTCATGGTTAAGCCCGCTTAGCATTAAATATAGAGACTAGATTAAGATCATTAATGAGCTCTAAGAGTTTCTCATTGCCTATATTCATATTGAGATTAATTTTATCTTTAAGAATAAGCTTGTTAAAGTATCCTATAACAGAAGATGTAATGGAGAGTGAATCTATGATATTAATAGTCATAGAATTATGTTGTGACTTTGTTATATCTAGAGTTGATTTTATCTCTTGAAAATCATTGATACTTTTGATGTTACCTGTAATTGTTACAATATTGGAAGATGTTGAAATATTCATAAGTGTCCTTCATATAAGATGAATCTATAGGAGAGAGTGTATTATGAAGATAATTAAAGTTAACTAAAATTGTGAATATTTTGCACCCATTCCTTCATTTTTCTTTCATAACCAATGCTTTTAAACTCCACAAACTGCAATGTCTCCCAAAGATACCGCTGTTTTACATAGCCGCCAAAGTCATGTGGGTAGAGATACCCTTTTGCATTTTGTTTGATGGAATCTGGAATCTCTAAAACTGTGCCATCTTGTACAGATTTGATAGCTTTGTTAATAGCTAAGTAGGATGAGTTGGATTTTGGAGAAGCACAGAGATATACAACAGCTTGTGCTAAGATAATTCTAGCTTCTGGAAAACCAATCTTACTCACACTTGTCATAGCTGATGTACAGAGTGTCAGTGCTTGAGGATTTGCATTGCCAATATCTTCACTTGCAAGTATGACTAAACGACGAGCAATAAAATCGGCACTCTCTCCACCCTCTATAAGACGAGCAAGATAGTAAATTCCAGCATCAGCATCACTGCCTCGTATAGATTTAATCATAGCCGAAGTTAAGTCATAATGTACACCAGATTCACTGCTTCCAGCTTGTAGAGCATT
>Ga0256827_10001781_pt1 | contig 13870 bp, 26 predicted proteins | sample CV84metaG_FD_185977 | JGI IMG/M metagenome (GOLD analysis project Ga0256827, IMG submission 185977) | Hydrothermal vent microbial communities from East Pacific Rise, Pacific Ocean - CV84 | ecosystem: Environmental > Aquatic > Marine > Hydrothermal vents | place: Pacific Ocean: East Pacific Rise... | reverse complement strand
ATGATTAATAATGGTACTAATGAACCAATTATTGAAGATATATTATTTTTCTTATTATAAAATGATATATAAATATTATTAATGTTTTCATATTTTTATTTTGTTATATTTTTCATTCCATTTTATAATATTTAAACCATCAATTTCATATGCATTTAAAAATCCACCAACATTAAATGATGATAATTCATTATTTTCAAAATTAATATAGATATTATCTATAGGTGGAAATTTAAATTTCAAATTATTTACTTTTATTCTAAATATATTTTCACGACTAAGATTTTCTATAAGAAATATATTATTTATTTTAGCCCACTTTATAATAAGATTATCTATTTTTGATCCTCTACCACCTTCACCATACATATAATTTAACATTGAATATGTATATCCTTTTTTTAATTTACCATGATTTTCTGTTTGAACACCAGTAAACATCATTCTTCTACCACGTATTAATCCTTTATAATAAACAACAACACATTTTACGTTGTCAGGATTCTTTATGTAAAAATCAAAATTTTTAGTTTGATTTTTATTACTAAAATTAGCACATGATGAATATTTCCAAGATTGACTTATTTTTATGTGATCATAAGCATCTAATATATCATTTCCTTCTAATATTTTAACTATATATGAATCATTTAATAATGCATTAAATTCATTAACAAAATTTTCTATATCTTTTTGATTTAAATTATTATTATAATATTCTTGATTTACTATTTTTGTTAATAATTTAACAATTTTATATTGTCTTCTTTTTTTAGATTTAAATCCATTTTCATTATTATTAAGATTTCTTCTTGATACACCATAAAAATTACCATTTTTATCAATATCTATAAAATCAATTGGATAATCTAATAATTTTGATTTATCAATATATTGTAAATTAAGAATAAATTGAGCAACTTTATTATAATTTTTTATTTCATTAATAAAATTACCAATTTTTACATCAATTTTATTATTATACATTTTTTCTAAATAATAAATGAAATTATCAGATATAGTTATAGAATCAAAATTCAACATCTTTTTATATTTATATACAATACAAATATAAAAAATATATTTTTTAATTCAAATTAAAAAATTGTTAAATCATAAGTATAATGACCTTTCTTATCTTTTTTACAATCATTAAATATTATAAATGGTTCTGTTTCATCCCCAAGATATAAAAATATAGCATCATTTATTTTATAATTCATTTTTAATTTATTATAATCAGATACACTAGGTATTTGACCAGAAATCCATTTTAATTTATTATTTTTTAATATTTTAGACACTAATGGCCAAGATTTTTCATTTATCAACAATCTAATTTTAGATAATTTCTGTTTATGACCTTTTTGATTAATAAATTTATATACCATTAATTTTATAGCAAAATTACCTATTGTTCTTTCATATTCATCTTTAACATAATAAATATCTTTATCATAAGAATAATCAATTATATGATCATACTCATAAAATATATCATCAAATAAATTTTCATCCATATCAATAACAACACCAGATGGAACATACACTAAAGATATTTTATTCATTTCTAACAATTTTATTTATATAAATTTTCATATCATCATCTTCAATAAAATCACAACTATCATATATATTTTTATCAAAACATAATTTAATACCATATTTTGTTTTTTTCTTAACAATAGATTTTATATTTTTAAATGATTCACAATAATTATTATAATTAACATATAAAATATCACCAACTTCAATTATATTATGAATAGCATAATTCATATAACTAGGTATATAATCATCAAATATATAACTCATATCATTATCATCCCATTCTTCATTAAATGGATCTAATTTTTTTCTTTTTTTTAAATACTTTAATTTTTTCACAAAATATTCTTATTTTTTTCTATAAAAATATCAACTTCTTTAATCATTTTATTAATTTTATTGTTTTTTAATTTATTACAATATGATAATTTAAATTCTAAATTTATTAAATATTTCATATTGTTATCTAAAAAAGTTAATATATCTTTTTTCCATTCCATACCTAAAGAAATCATTATATTAATATAATCATCACTTCTAAATATTTGACAAATATCAGCATCTAATATAATTTTTTCTTGTATTGTTAAATTATCATCATTATCAAATATATATGGAAATTCTGTTATTTTAATTAATTTTTCAATTTTATTTATATCAATTAATTTATTTGGATAATTATTAATATATTTTTTCATTTCTTTAACAGCAATATTAATATTATCATTATCTATTAATTTACCACCACTATGATTAAAATCATGAAATAAAGCAGCAACACCTAAATTTAATTTATCTTGTATTGTTAAATTATATTCATTTTTATATATTTCATATAATAATAAAACATTATGATATACATCTATTATATGTTTTGTATTATGATAAAGATTATCATTTTTATTATTTAATATAATATATTTATATGTGTTTTCTAAGTAACTCATATTTTTAATTTTTTATTATTTTAATAATAATATATTTATATATAAAAACAAAAAAATTATAATATAATGATAAAATTTAATAAAGAAATATTAAAAACAATGTGGAATAAATTATTTATTCCTTTTATTGCTATGTTGATAACAGTAGGGTCAATCTTTCTTTTATGGTCTGATATTAAAATATTATTTTCATCTATTTCATTAACAATGTGGTTAATCGCATTATTTGGATTTCTTTTTTTTATGTTTAATGAACTAGAAGATGAATCTGTTAGAAGTACATGGAATAAATATAAAAAATTTTTAAACTCAAATATTTCTTGGAAAAACAAATGGGAATTAGATGATAATAATCATTTAATTATTAATAATAAAAAACAATGGTATTATTTTCGATTATATCCAAAATATAAAGAACGTTTTTATTTATCATCAACCGTATTAGTATGGTTAACAGATGGTGAACACTTATTTCAATTCTTGAAAAAACGAAGTATTGATATAGCTTTTCTAATTATTAGTTGGAAATTTATGTTATCTTGGATAACAGGTGTAATAATATTTAGTTTTATTAAAGAAAAATTTTTGAAATCTATTCAATAATTAATATTCATAATCTATGATAGAATATGTAATATTTATAACATTATTTGTATATACATGAATAATCGGATATTTATTATTTTTATAAATTTTAATATAATTAGTATTTATTCTATCATGATAACGAGGATATATATTATCAAAATCTGTAATTTTTATATCTGCACCATTTTCCCATTTCATACCAAATCTATTTAATGTTTTTGCAACAAATCCCCATGTTTTTTTATTAATTATTAATTTTATATCACCTTTACTGTTAAAAAATTTATTTAATAAAATATAAATAATAAATTTATTTACTTCTTCTATATAAATATCATTTATATAATAAAATAACCTATTATAATCATATTCTATTATATGATCAAATTCATAATAAATATCATCTAATATGTTATTATCTAATTCTAATACAACACCAGATGGTGTATATACTAATAATTCTAATTCTTTCATTTTTAATTAAAATCTTGTATTAATTTTTTAAAATCTTTTATATTATCATCTAAATTATTATCAAATACAAGCATAACTTTATCATAATTATAATCATATACTCCTTTATCAGCATGATTTTTATGATAAATTATATCTTCACCAACTCTTGAGAATAAAATAATTTTTATATTATTTTTATAATATTTTTTTAATTGATCATTATCATATTTTTCTCTACTTAAAACAATATTTAAATTTGTATTAGATTTATTAATATCATTGATAATATCATTAATTGGACCATTATTATATTTAGAATAAGCATCTTTAATATCACTAATTAAACGCCTATCTTTATCTGTTAATGTTTTACCATCCCATCCTAATATTTTTGAAACTACTTTAACTTTAGACACAGAAGAAAATACATTAAAAATTTCTGTTTCTTTTAATTTATTTAAAAATTTATATTTACCAACACCTGCCCCATTTATAATAATAATTTTTTTATTTTTCATTTAAAAATATATTAAATTCATATAAATATAATAAAACTAAATATAAAATAAAAATTTAAGATGTTTTTGATTTATATTTATTTTCTAAATATGATATGCCATCTATTTGATATGCCAATGATTTTTTAACAGTTGCTTGATGTCCACTTTCTTTAAGATGTTTATGAAATGCTAAATTTAGCCATACATCCAAAGCAGCCCATTGATTTAAATCTATTAAATATTTATAAAAATGATTTGATATTGGTAAAAATATATTAAAATGTGCTAATATTATACTACTAACAACACAATAATTATTATATTCTGGATCTGTTTTAAGTATTTCACCTTGTTGAACACCATCTACATACATTCCACCCCATGAAAAATGATAAATATCATATTTTTTACAAAATGATAAAGTTTTTTTCAATTCATCATATACTTGATTAATTGGTATACTTAAAACAGAGTCACATTCACAAATAATAAGAGCATCTAAATCATCCGTGAAATTTTCTTTAATAGCTTTAGTGTATGATAAATATAATCCATATACTCTTTTATTTGTACTTTTATAATAAATAGATTCAATAGGCGGTGGGGTATCATTTAATGGTGTTATTTGTTGTATATAATTTATACCAATATCTTTTAATTTAGATAAACTTTCTATAGATTTTTTTTCTCTTTCACCATTTACATCATTTAATATATGAACAAGTTTTATATTCATGTTTTTATTTTTTTATATTAAAAAAATATTAATATGTTTTATAAATCTATTTTATTTATTAATGCACTATTTACATATTTTTTCATAATTTTTATACCATTTTCTGTTAATTGTGGTACATAATCACCATCATAATTTAATATTGATATATCTTTATTTCCACAAACACTTAATAATATATCTATTTTATTGTTATTTTTTTCTAAATGTATAACAAAATCACAACCAGCATTTGTTCTATCAGCAGATATTATATTATAATATTCTATATTATCATTAATTAAAAAGGATGGATTATTTTTATTAAAATTTAATTTTTCAAATTGTTGAATTGTTGGATTTTTATTATATAATTTATTAATAGTTATATTATCCATATGCATATTAATACTTTTTAAATATTTCCAGAATCTAAATGCTGATTTTCTATCAAATATAAATGTTTTTATTATTGGTATATTAGTGCGTTTATATCTTGTTATTTTATTATTTTTTATAGATATAATCAAATTATTATTTTTATCATAGAAATAATAATCATATAAATTATTCATTGATGTTCCATTTTTATATATAATATCATTAACAGAAATACTATTAATAACACCATTGGAATCAACATATTCAATTGTATCATTATTTGAATATCCTTTTTTCTCATGTCCTACATTAATTAAACTTTCACCTCTTTCTTTATGTCCAAGATTTTTTAATTTTTTACCGGCTGATATATATGTTGAACTTTTTAATTCATTTACAAAATCTAAATAATTTTTTTTCATTATATTTTTATTTTTATATATAAATAATAAAAAATAAAATTAATGATAATATTATTTGAAAAATAAAGATTTCAATTGATTTTAAATTCAACTTTACCTAAAAAGAAGATATTTATTATTTAAAATATTAATTAAATTCATTAATTATTAAATTTCTAATATTTAATAATACTGTATCATAATATTCATTTGAGTCTTTATTGAAATATTTTAATCTGTCAAGATTATTAAATAATTTAACTTTTCTCATTTTATATTTTAATAAATTTATATCTTCATCTATATTTTTACTGGATATAATATTATATCCATAATTATATTTTTTTAAATTTGTTTTTTCTATTTTATAAAAAATAACAATAACACCAAAATTATCATTTTTATCTGGTGTTACAAAAGGAATAAGATGAATTATATTTCTTTGTTTTTCTATTATTATTTTTATAACATTATTTAAATCTCCTATCATTTTAGTATTATAATAATAATGATCAATAAATTCATCAACATTTACAATTTTTAATATATCAATTTTTGGTATTTTTATACTGATTTTATCTAAAAATATTGAATTATTTTTTTTATTATTAAAACAAATAAATTCTAATACATCTTTTAACACATATAAACTATATTTATAATATATTAAATCAACATAAAAATCATCATCATCATCCCATTCTTCATTAAATGGATCTAAATCTATTTTTTTTAAATATTTCAATTTTAATTTTATTTTATTTTATATATTAAAATTTATATTTGAAGTAAAAAATTAATTAATTTAAAAATGAAAAATCTGATTTATATTTTATAACATATTTTTTAAATTTATTATTATTATAATAAACATCAGACCAATCTTCCTCATTAAAGGGATCAATATCTTTAATAGTTGTATTATATATTTTATAATTTTTTTTAATAAAAAATTTTTTAATAAAAAAAATAAAAATATCATGTAAAAATACTACAAATACAATAATATTAATTATAGGTATTAATGTTATTATTATTATATTATCTTCTTTGTAATTTATAAACATATAAATAATACTTGGAATATAAGATAAAAATATTAAATATATTAGTAAAGGTATATTCATATTATAAATATAATAATTAAATTAAATATATACAAATATGAAATATATTAAAAATTTAAAAATAAATTTTAATGAAGATAATTGGATTATTAATGATGATGATCAATTTCGCAATAGATTAAGACCATATAAAATTAAAATATATGATGATTTTATAACTTTTTTAAAAAATAATAATGTTTATGATGAATTTTTTAAAAATATTAATGATGATTTTTTTAATATTTTTACTAGTTTATTATGGATAGATTTTTTTATTGGTATTAATAATATTAAAAATTATGATAAACCATATTGGTATGAATTAGATAAAAAATGGAAAAAATTATATATAAAAAAAATGAAAAATTAATCTTCTTCAACTTCACCTCTTAATTCAGCAATTTTAAAATCTAGTTCTTTTATTTTTTCATGTAATTCTATAATAGATTTTTTCATATACCAAACTAAATTTTTACCTTTAACTAAATCTTTAAGACTGGCTTGATCAATTTGTTTAAGTTTTTGAATATAATAACTTTCATTTAATTTATCAATATTATTAATATCATCAAATCTTTTTAATTTCATATAATTTTTTTATTTTTATATATTAAAAATAAAATATATAAAATAAAAAAATTATATGATTACTAAATTTAAAAATTATAAAATAAATGAAAGTTCAATTAAAGTAGGTGAAAAAAATGGATTTATTTTATATTTTGATGCTAATAAACAAAGATATTTAGTTTATAAAGATAATGTTTTAATTAGAGATGATTTATTCAGTTATAAAGATGCTAAAACATATATTGATTAAATTATAAGTAATATACAAATTAAAATAATTACTTCAATAGTATAATTATTAATTGTTAAATAATAATTATAAATAGATATTGTTATTAATTTTTCTTCCCATTTATTATATAATTCTATATATTTTTTAATTTTTTTTATCATATTATTTTATAGATAAAAATTAAATTTTGTTGAGTAAAATTTAATAAAATTTGTTAAAAAAATTATTATTTATTATATTTAAATCATGACTATTTTAATTTATAAATCACAAAATGAAAAATTTACTTGCCACAATTCTTTTTATTTTATTAACTAGCAATTATTTAAGTGCTATGACAATTATAATTATAATTATAAGTATAACTTATATACCTGGTATATTAATATCAATATCTAATTATAAAAAAAAGAAAAAAGATTGGTATTTTGGTTTAATACCCCCAATAAATACATTTGCATTTATATTATTTATTTCAGATTTATTTGTTTATAATATTTTATTAATTGGAAAATATTATATGTCTAAAAAAATGAAACATTTAAACATTAAAGAAATTGACCCACATAATGAAGAAGATTGGGAAATTCCTGATAATATAATTTATAGAAAATTCAATAATTATAATTTTAGTTTTGATTTTTTTAAAAATAAAAAAATATGATAAAAATAAAAAACAGAAAACAAAAAAAATTATGAAAAAAATAAAAGATTTATTAATAGATTTTAAAAAACGTATAAATTTATATTCTAAATATTATATTACACCAACATTAAAACATGAAAGAAAAAAAGAAATTGAAAATAGAAGGAAAAATCCTGAATTATTATTAACATTACAAAATTTTATAGATATAGGTGGTAATATTGAAAAAGGTATGAAAGTTTTTACAAACCCAGATCCAGATGGTGTTCATTATTTATTTAATGGTAATTATCAATCTGAACACACAAAAATTTATACAATAAATAAAATAATTCCAAATGAAGGTGTTAAAGTAGAAGAAAAGTTACCATTGCTTGGTACTGGTTGGTTATTTATTACTATTCCTATTAAAAATATTAAATATATTAAAAATGAATAAATATAAAAATATTAAAATTCAGAATATCTTTTAAAATTTCTCTTAATGATAATAACCATTTGTGTCAAAATATTTTGTTAAATCATTAATATTAATTAATTCTTTTTTTCTAAAATCATAAAAATAATTATATTTATAACCATCATTATTTAGTAAATAATGATTTGGATTAACACTATAAGTTATATCAATAGGATCATCTAATTTATTAATAAAAATCATAATATATTTTCTATATCTATAATATTTTCTAAAACTTTTAAATGAATAATTAAAATAGTTATTAACTAAATCATGAAATTCATAAAAATCATCTTTATGAACAAGAAACATTTGTTTTTGTTTTTTGTTTTTTAAAAAATCTATTAAATATTCATCGTTATTTTCAATATTTTCCCAATCATTAAAATTTATATTCATTTTATTTCATTAAATTTTGGTAGATAAAATCTTATTTTTTTAAAATATGTACTTAAAAAATTATAAGTCCAATTTTCACCAGTACCCATATCATAAATAATTAATTCATTATTAATTATTTTATTTATTGAATTTTTATCTAATTCTTTAAATTCATTATAATGTTTTAATTTTAAAATTGAAAAATAACCATTATTAATATTATCTAATGGAAATTGTTGTGTTAATATCAAATTTGAACCATCCCACGTTTTTATTAATAAATAATAAATTCCATTTGTATATAATAATGGTAATATATCATTATGATTTTTCCATTTTAAAATATATAATATATTATCATCATCGGTTTCATCCCAATTATTAAAATCTATATTTAATTTTTTAATATATTTCATTATTATCATTTTTTAAATAATCATATAATTTATTAATATCTTGATATTCATCATCAATAGAATTATAAAATATATTATAATAAGGTTTACTATAATATTTAATATTAACTATATCAAATTTTGCCTTTGTTAATACACAATCATTATCACGTTTATTTATAAATATTAATAATAGTTCATTTGTATAAAAATATTTATCAAAATAACAAGCATCATTATCAAATATAGTATTAACAAAATTACAATAACTATTTATAATTTTACATAAATCCATAAATGATTTTTTACTAACTAATATTAATTGTTTATTTTTTCCATTAATTAGAAAATCAATTAAATTATGATAATCATTATCAATGTTTTCCCAATTATTAAAATCTATATTTAATTTTTTAATATATTTCATAATATAATTTTAAATGTTTTTCATTGTAAGAATTTTAACATTTTTATTTTTTTTAAAAAAACGATTATTTTCTGTTGTATTATATATATAATATAACCAACAACATTTTTGAGAAATCCATTTCCCCATTAATAAATATATTAAATTGGTTTTATTAAATAGATTCTTTTTTTTCACATCAAATTTACTTAATTTATTACCTGACCCCCATAAAATATTATGATCATTATATTTTACATAATCAACAAATTTATAAAAATCATCTTCATTTACAATAATTATATATGGTTTAAATTTAAATCCATTTATTGTACCGTCTTTTGGTTCATATTTAATAAGATCTAAATTTTCTTGATGAAAAAAATTATCTAATTCATTTTCTAAACTTTCCCAATCATTAAAATCTATATTTAATTTCTTAATATATTTCATATTTTTATACTAAATTAATTTTTTTAATCAAATTTAATGTTGTCTATAATAATTTAACCATAAACCTCTTTTATTACTCCAGTAATCATATCCTTCTGGACTATTTTCCCAATCAAATGATAAATCAATCCAGTTATGAGGTTTAATATAATTAAAATGATCTTGATTCATTTGTTTCCAAATGAATCTACTTGTTAATTCATTATTTTTTAAATTATTAAAAAATTTATCATAACAATAATTTTTATTTAAAAATGATATAAATTTTTTAACTTCTGTATTATTTTTATATTTTGCAAGATTAATACCATCATCAATATCAATCCAATCATTAAAATCTATATTTAATTTTTTAATGTATTTCATAAATATATATATTAATATTTTTAACTAAAAATCAAATATATTTAAACCAATAGTTGCTTCAACTATTATAATTACATTATCACTATTAAACCCAGTACCTAATCCAAATTTTAAATCAAATATAGACAATGATACTTTATACCCTATTAATATAGCCATCATATCAATTATTTGTGTACCATAATAATCACTTTCATATTCATATCCATTTATAATATATGATCCAGATATATAAAATGAATTTTGATTAGGTAAACCATTATAATATGTAACATCTATACCATAAGCATTAATACGTTGATCATTTAATAAATACGGGGTAGGCATCCAACCAAATCCAAAACCAAAATTATTTATTTGTAGTTCTGTACCAATTACACCAGTTAACCAGGAATACCCACCTCTAACATAAAGTGCTGTTTGAACTTTTGTTTGAGATTTTAATTGAGTTGAAATCCCAATTAAAATTAATAAAATTAATAATAATTTTTTCATGATAATTTATTATTAAACAAATATAACTAAAAATAAATTATTAAATAATATTAAACAAATTTTATTTTTTATAATAATATTATTATGATTTTATATTTTGCATATGGTTCAAATATGAGTGAAGCAAGAATGAAAAATAGAGGCATAATACCTTTAAAAAAAGAAATAGCTTTTTTAGATAATTATAAATTTATAATTAATAAAAAATCATATAAAAATCCTATTATTGGTTATGCTAATATTATAAAAAATGAAAATTCAATTGTCGAAGGTATACTTTATACTATAAATGAAAATAATATTAAAAAATTAGATAAATATGAAGGATATCCTAAACATTATAATAGAAAAATACTTGATTTTAGATTATCTAACGATGAATTTGTTAAAGGTATAGTTTATATAGCAAATCCTAAATGGGTTTCACTACACCCCCTAAAAACAACATTGGAATACAAAAATCATATTCTTGATGGTAAAGAATGGATTTCAAAAAATTATTATAATTTTTTAAATGAAACAATTTTAACTGATAAATAAATATCATTATTTATAACCAATTTCGATAATATAATTCATAATATAATTTTTCAGCCCTTTTATAAAAAACATCAGCTATCCTTTTTTTATCTTTTAAACTTATTGGAAATGTATAAATAACATGTAATGCAGCATTGCCTCTTTTTATTGCTTTAACTATATTTGTAATTCTATTAGCCATTGTATTAGATAATTTTAATATAGCATTAATATCCGTTGTTTTTTTATATAAACCATGTATTCTTTGTTCATCTTTAGAATTATATTCACCATTTATTTTTTTATAATATGGAATATTTTTATATGTTTTTCCATCATCATAATCATCCCAGTTATTAAAATCTATATTTAATTTCTTAATATATTTCATTTTATTTATTTCTTTAATCTATATATAAAAATTATTTTATAAATAAAATATCTTTATCAATCACATTATATTTAGATTCTATTTCATTTAAATATCTATAAGGACCTGGTGTCCACCCATCTAATCTAGACGACCATCTCCAATATAACATAGGTTTATATTTATTTATTTCATCTTTTTTAATTTTATCTTTAGATAATAATCTTATTAATAAATTACTATTTTCAACTTCCCATATTAATAATTTATTAATTAATTTTGTAAATGGATTTTTAATAGTATAAGACATCCATGATGCTAAATGAAAAGCATATCCAGGTGTTTTTAATCCATAAATAATTCTTTTCCATTTTTGTAATTTTATTTTATTAAAATAATTATATGATATTCTATTAATATGTTCATCTTGACTTAAATTACCATGAATATTAACAATAATTCTAATAAGTTTATTAATAGGAACAACTAATAATAATTCTATAAAATGAAATAATCCATATAAAAATGAATATATTTTATTATTTTTATATTGTGATTTTACCCAAAAATACATAGTTGGACTCATATTAAATCGTCTTGACAATTTATAAGGTATATGAGATAATATATCAAATCTTAATTTGGATTGTTTATTTGTTAATAATTTATTATTATTTAAATATGACATCGCTGAAAATGCAAGTATAACTTGATCTCTACTTACATCATCTTCTTGATATCTATTTTTATAACGACTTGCTTGATATTTATAACCCTTTTTATTAATCATTCTAAATTTACGAAAACAATCAAATATAGATTGTATAAGTTCTTTATCCTTATATGTTATTGCACCTAATGATGTTCTCCATAATGAATCATATTCACCATGATCATTTTGATCAGCCCACCCTTCTGGTTTTTCAAGAAACATATTTTCAGAAATATACATATATGATTCTTTATATTTTTTATTATATCCCATTTTTTTTATTTTTTTATAAAGGATCTTGTATACCAATTTCATAAACACCTGCTGATACTGTTTTATTTTTTTCTACCCATGTAGATCCATAATCCTTTGAATAATAATATCTACCATTTGTATTATTATCTGGTATAGCAATAAATCTCCCAGATCTACTTATAAACATACCAGATGCAGCGGATACTTCTTTAGTTGATAAAATTATATTAAATGTTACACCATAATCTCTAGAAATCCATGCTTTTAAATTATAATAAACTATAAGAAATTTACCATTTAATGCATTACAATGAACATAGGTGTAACTTTCAGAAGCCTGTGTGTATATTGTAACATATTCCCAACTATCAGTTATATCAGTAGTTCTAGCTATTTTACATGTTGTTGACGCACCATTTCCTATATAAAATACACTTTCATCAGAAGCCATTGTAAAACTTAATGGTTGTTTTTTATTATCTGAAATATTAAAATTATAATATGCACCATATGAACTAAAATTTATAGCATTTGTTGATTTATATAAATAATGATAAATAGTACCACCCCAATTTCTCATTAATATAAATATATTACCTTTTGATGATATAAATGATTCTCTTTGATATCGTGTATTATTATATGAACAAGTTGTACCAGTATCAAAACTATACCAACTTTTTGAATATGATTGTCCACCAACAACATACATGGTTTTTCCATCTAATGATAACCCACAATCTACTTTCCAATTATGTCCATTTGAACAATTTAAAGTTGACCATGTATTTCCACTATCTAAAGAATACATACCATGTTTACTATTTCTACGTTGTGGAACAATTAACATATTATAATTCTTTGGTGAAATATATAAATATCTAGCATAATTAGTAACCGGATGTGAACCTTCACCTGTTATATTTAAATTAACATCAGTATATGATGTTCCATCATTTCTTGTA
>Ga0256827_10001780_pt1 | contig 13871 bp, 12 predicted proteins | sample CV84metaG_FD_185977 | JGI IMG/M metagenome (GOLD analysis project Ga0256827, IMG submission 185977) | Hydrothermal vent microbial communities from East Pacific Rise, Pacific Ocean - CV84 | ecosystem: Environmental > Aquatic > Marine > Hydrothermal vents | place: Pacific Ocean: East Pacific Rise... | reverse complement strand
ATCGATAGCTATTTTTACATTATACTGTTTAACATATTTAATAAATTTGTTGATTAGCTTATAGTCTGAAACCTCTTGGGACTCTGTAATCTCAAAAATAACACGACTTGGATTAGGATAGCCCTCTAGTTGTTGATATATATAGCTAGTAGTCTTCTCTGAGAGTATATCATCTATCGTTAGATTTATAGAAAACTCAACATCTTCAAGCTTTTTAAATGTATCAAATGTTTTGTCAATAATAATTTTTGTAATTTGAGGATAAAGTTTGGCTTTTTTGGCTATATCTAAAAAGAAAAATGGAGATATCGCCTGACCATCTTTATCTATTAATCTAACAAGAGACTCATATTTGTTCAGTTTGGATGTTTTGTTATCAAAGATAGGTTGGTAATAACATACTATTCTATCATCATCAATAGCCTCTTTAATTCTTTTGATCCACTCTATATTATGAGCATAATCTTCACTCTTTCTCATACTATGGTGAAAGAGTAGAAATTTTTTATGCTCCTGTTGTGCTTTTTTTCGTGCTATATTACTATATAAAATAAGTTTTTGATAATCTTCATTGACATAATAGGTTGCTGCTCCACCTGTAATAGAGACAGAGATTCTATTTCTATTTTCAACATTTGGATTAGAGATCTCTGTTTCTATCTCCCCTATAAGATTATCAAAAAAGTATTGAAAATTATCTTGAGATAGGTATCCCTCTTCAAAAAGTAGTATAAATTGATCCTCTTCTAGTTTATAGAGTCTAAATCTATTTTTATCTTTCATTTGGGTTAATATGTGAGAGAGTCTAATGAGTGTATTGTCACTAATACTCTTTCCATAAAAATCATTGAATCCTGAAAAATTATCGATATTTAGATAGAGTAGAATAGGTTTTATTGCACTCTTTAGATCTTCAAGAAGTTGATTTCTATTTGGCAATCCAGTCAAAAGATCGATTCTCTGTTTTTTGATCTCCTCTTTGTTGTCTTCTAGTTCAGTAATATCATGTCTAACAGCAACATACTCTCTTATCTCTCCTCTATTGTCCAAAATAGGGAGTACTGTTGCATTAACAATATAGTAGTGACCATTCTTTTTTCTATTTTTTACAGTTCCTTTCCATATTTTTTTACTTTTGATGGTACGCCACATATCCTCAAATGCCTCTTTAGGAACATCTGGATGACGAACAATATTGTGTGAGCTTCCAACCAACTCCTCTTCTGTGTATCCTGATACATCACAGAACATTTTGTTTGCATAAGTGATTATACCTCTTAGATCTGTTTTTGAGACAATACTACTTTTATCAATAGCCATCTTATATCCATCCAGAAAAGAGATATTTTTGCCCAATTTATCACTCATGGTATTGAAGGCTACAATTGCATCTCCAATCTCATCTCTCTTCTGTATATCAATATGTATATCAGTTTGTCCATCGGCAATCATCTCTGATGCAGTCTGTAGCTTTTTGAGGTTTCCTGTAATAGATTGATAAAATGCTATAAAAATATAGAGAGATATAAGAGCAATGATAATAAAACCTAAAATAAGGTACCAAAATTTTTCTGTTGACTCTTTTTGTAATTGACTTATGGTATCTCTATAAGCGTATAAAAACATATCATATAGTTCCTCTTGAGACTTAATCGCCTCGGTCACTTTTTTTAGAAATGATTTTGCATTATATTTGAAATCTTTGGTCAAAATTATATCATCATCTATTATTGCAAGTATCTTCTCTAGCCCATCTGCAACTTCTGTTGTTGCACTTTGAAGAGCCTGATAGTTACTTAGTCTTGTGAGTATCTTATTATCTGTGAGATTAGATTTTAGACTTGTTAGCTCTGTAGATAGTGCAAAGAGAATCTTTTTTTGCTCATATATCATATCTTTTTGGTCTAGAACAGTGGAGGATAAGCCATATAGTTGTCCTGAGTGTTCATAAATATCTAGTAACTTATCTTGGAGCATATCTGCAAGATAGTTGATTCTCTGTTTATCACTCTCTTTAAATAAAGTTTTTTCAGATACATTCAATATCGTGGCTTGAAGATGCATGATAACTTCATTATGCACTTTAAAGACTTTTTTTGGAGAGTCATATTCCATAATTTTTTTTATCTCAATAAGCTCAAATTTACTGAGTGCTTTTGCAAAATTTTGATTAGATACTAATATTTTTAATTTTTTTGAGTCATACTCAAATAATTCATCTCTTTGACTAGAGAAAATATCCTCTTCTTCTTGAATCTTCTCTTTTAAATTTTTATTTGCAAAATAGTTATTTGTATCGACTCTATGTGTCTGTACCTTCTGTATCATATTATATATAATCTCAATATACTCTGATCCAACAAGTTGTTTCTTATATTGATTTGTCTCTTCATAATGCTTCATAAGTATACTACGAGATGGGAAAATAAGAAGTATAAATAGTATAGATATAGAGGCTATGATTTTGGATTTAAATGAGAGTAGATTCATAATATATAGAGCTGGGTTTAATATTTTTTTAAAAATCATAATTATAAGCCTTGTGAAAATTTAAATTTATTATAACATATATAATTATAATTTAACAAATTTTTTTATATAAATTTAAAAACGAAACTCCTCTTAAGTTTAAGAGGAGTTTTAAAGCTAATCTTTTTTGGAGACAACTTCAATTGAGATTATCTCATCATTTTGCTGAATATTGTCAAGCACATTAAAACTATCAGTATCATCAAGTTCAATTGCTCCAAAAACTGTATGTACTCCGTCAAGATGAGGTGTGGCTACAAAAGTAATAAAAAATTGACTACCACCAGTATTTGGCCCTGCATGTGCCATTGAGAGTGTACCTCGTCTATGTGGTTCAATACTTGTATCTGTCTCACAATCGATTGCCCACTCTGGCCCACCTGTTCCAGCCATTGCAGGGTTACCTGTTGGTCCTGAGTGAGGACACCCCCCTTGTGCCATAAATCCTTTAATTACTCTATGGAATTTTAGATTATTATAAAAACCTTCACTACATAGATGTGCAAAGTTAGCAACAGTATTAGGTGCATCCTCTGGATAAAGTTTTATCCAAATAACACCTTTCGCTGTAGTAAACTTAGCATAGTTATAGGTCTCCATAATATCTTGTGAAATTTCGTATCGTTTTGATTTTTTTCCAAACATTATTGTTTAGTCCTTGTTTATTAAAATTACGATACTATTATATCCAAAAAAACAAAGGTTTAAAAATGGAGTTATGTGTTGCACTTGATTTGCCTTCCATGGAAGAGAATTTAATACTTGCTAGGAGCTTAAAAGAGTATGATATTTGGATGAAAATAGGTTTTCGATCCTATATTCGTGATGGAAAACCCTTTATTGATGAGATAAAGAAAATAAATCAAAATTTTAATATTTTCTTAGACCTTAAGCTTTATGATATTCCAAATACTATGGCAGATGCTGCTGAAGAGATAGCTAAGATAGGTGTTGATATGTTTAATATTCATGCTAGTGCGGGTTCTCTTGCTATGAAAACAGTCATGGAGAGACTCTCCTCTTATGAAGATAGACCTCTAGTCTTGGCTGTGACAGCATTAACCTCATTTGATGAGAAGAGTTTTTCATATATATATGAAAAAGGTATCAATGAAAAAGCTGAGCAGTTTGCAAGAATGAGTTATGAAAATGGTCTGGATGGTGTGGTATGCTCTACCTTTGAGAGCAGGGCAATTAAAGATATTACAGATAGTCAATTTCTCACACTCTGTCCAGGTATTCGCCCCTTTGGAGAGGATGCTGGAGATCAACAACGAGTAGCTACTTTAGAGGTGGCAAAAGAGGAGGGGGTTGATTTTCCAGTAATAGGTAGACCCATATATAAAGATAAAGATCCAGAGCAAAAAGTTAAAGCTATTTTAGGTGTAATATAAAATTTATTATTATTTATTATTATTTTTTTATGAATAAAAAATAAATAATTAATATTGTTTTTTCATATTTAGGTGCTATAATGTTAACTATCTTAATGAATAAAGGGGATAAAGATGAAAAGTATAGTTATCTTTATAGTTATTTTTAGTTTATGGATAGAAGCCACTTCTATAGATAGTAGCAATCAAAAAGGTAGTATTGTTATAAATTTAGCAGGAAAACAGAGAATGCTAACTCAAAAGATGAGTAAAGAGGCTCTTTTGATTGCAAAAGGTATAGAGGTTGAAGAGAACCAAAAGATGCTTAGAGATACTATATCCCTTTTTGATAAGACATTAAAAGGATTAAAAAGTGGAGATAGCTCTTTGAGTTTACCTAAAACAGAAGATCCTAAGGTTATCAAACGTATAGATAAAGTTTCTAAACTATGGAATGAGTTTAAAAGTTTTATTGAAAAAGTAGCAGATGGAAAAGTTGATAAAATAACATTAAAGGCTATAGAGATGGGTAATATCCCTCTACTCAAAGGTATGGACAGTATTGTAAAGATGTATGAAGAGAGTTATAAATCAAATCTTGTTCCTCATATGGCAAAGACAATAAATTTAGCTGGACGAGAGAGAATGCTAATTCAAAAGATGACAAAAGAGCTACTCTGTATTGCCAATAAATTAGAATCAAATCTTTATATGAAAAGTCTTAAGAGTGGAGGTAAACTCTTTAATCAGACTTTGTCAAAGTTGATGAATGATGAAAATGCTATGACTGATCCCAAGATTTCTAAAAAAGTTATGGAGGTTAAATCCTTATGGAGTGAGTATCAAAATAGTATCTCTAATGCTGAACTTTCAGAGGAGGGTGTTAAAAAGTTTAGTAAAAAAGAGGTTGTTTTTATGAAAAAAATGAATAAAAAACTTATAGAGGTAGCAAGTGCGATAGATAAAAAGAGTTATCTCAATGAGTTAAAAAAAACAGCTAATCTTTTTGATACAACTTTGTCTGCATTGATTAATGGAGATAGTAGTTTAGGTATTGTCAAGAGTAGCAATAGTGCAATTATAAAACAGCTCAAAGAGGTTGAAAAACTATGGAAAGAGTATAAGAAGATCATCGTTAATGTAGATATATCAGAATCAGGTTTAAAAAAGGTAATGGATATAAATATGCCTCTGCTTTATAGTATGGACAAAGCAGTTAAAATGTATGAGCTAGAGAATAAATAGATAGAAATCGCACTATAAATTCTGCTATAATTTCACAATTTAAAATTGGAGGAGTAGTTATTGAAAAGAGTAGTCTATATGGGAACACCCCATTATGCGAAAGAGATTTTACAAACACTCATAGACAATATAGATATTGAAATACCATTAGTTATTACTCAGCCTGATCGAAAAGCAGGTCGTAAAAATGAGTTAAAAGCTCCTGATGTTAAAGTTTTAGCAGAAGAAGAATCATTAATGTTGTTGCAACCTCAAAGACTTAGTGATGAAGGTATTTATCAAGCGATTGTTGATGCTCAACCTGATTATATAGTTGTAGCTGCATTTGGTCAACTTTTACCTAAAGAGATCTTGGATATAGCTCCATGTATTAATCTTCACGCCTCTTTGTTACCTCAATATCGAGGGGCTAGTCCTGTACAACAATCCTTACTTAATGGGGATCTGTTTACGGGAGTTACTGCAATGTTAATGGAAGAGGGTCTTGATAGTGGTCCTATTTTAGGGTATCGTTATTTTAAAATTCCAAAGACAATGATACTTCCTGATCTAATGAGTCGTTTAGGTGAAGATGCTTGTGAATTAACTATAAAAACAATAGAAATGTTTGATAAAATCAAGCCAATAACACAGATTAGATCAGAGGCAACACACTGTAAAAAGATAAAAAAAGCAGATGGAAAAATTTTATTTGATAACTCTTTGGATCTTTATGATAAATATAGAGCTTTCTATGGATGGCCAGGAGTTTTTGTGGAGAACGGAACAAAGATATTTGATATAGAGTTATTGGAGACTACTGGCTCTAATACTATGGGTGAAATTTTAGCCATCGAAGATGCTTCTGTCTCTATTGGATGCAAAATAGGAAAGGTCAAAATTGGAAAACTTCAACCCCCTTCTAAAAAGGTTATGGATGCCAAATCTTATTGTGTGGGGAGAGGATTAAAAGTTGGACATACTCTATTTTAATGAATTAGATTCTACCCAAACATATCTAATCGATGAGATAAAAGCAAAAAAGTTATCAGCACCTATCTCAGTGGTAGCAAAAAGACAGATAGCAGGAATAGGAAGTCGAAATAATAGTTGGGAGGGGGGAGATGGAAATCTCTTTTTCTCCTTTGCTGTGCAACTTGATAAACTACCTGATGATCTACCTTTGAGTTCTGCTTCTATCTATTTTTCATATATTATGAAAGAGATTTTAGAGGAGTATGTTGAAGATATTTGGTTAAAATGGCCTAATGATTTATACTATTTAAAGAGTAAAATTGGTGGAACTATAACAAAAAAAATTGATAATATTCTCTTTTGTGGAATGGGAATTAATTTACAAAAAAACTCAAATAGTTATGAATCATTAAATCTAAACATAGAGGTAGATTTTTTGCTCAAAAGATATTTTGACCTACTTGATAAATCTCCAAGCTGGAAGCAGGTATTTAGTAAGTTTGAGATAGAATTCGAAAGAGATAAGAGAGGTTCTACACATATCCAAGGGGCGTATAAAAGCCTAGAAAATGCCACTTTATTACAAGATGGTTCATTAATAATAGATAATAAGAGAGTATACAGTTTAAGATGAGTGAGATTATAGCAATAGCAAATCAAAAAGGTGGTGTGGGGAAGACAACAACAGCAGTAAATCTTGCAGCTTCTTTAGCAAAGAAGGGAAAAAAAGTACTGTTGATTGATGCTGATCCTCAAACCAATGCAACTACAAGTTTAGGTTTTAATCGTAATGATTATGAGTATAATGTCTATCATGTACTTATAGGTATTAAAAAAATTTCAGAGGTTATTTTGAAATCAAAAATTAAAAATCTTGATATGTTACCTGCTAATATTGGATTAGTTGGTATAGAGAAGGAGTTTTATGATTCTAGGAAGAAAAATCGAGAGTTGCTCTTAAAAAAAGCACTTAAGCCTATTAAAAAAAATTATGACTATATTTTGATTGATTCTCCTCCTGCCTTAGGTCCTATTACTATCAATGCACTGGGTGCTGCTGACTCAGTTATTATTCCTATCCAGTGTGAATTTTTTGCACTTGAAGGTTTGGCTCAACTACTTAATACTATTAATTTATTAAAAAAATCTATTAATCCCAAATTAGTTATTAAAGGTTTTTTACCAACTATGTATTCTGGACAAAATAATCTATCTAAACAAGTTTTAGAAGACCTTTCACATCATTTTAAAGACAAACTTTTTTTAGATAAAAAAAATGAGTTTATTATTGTTCCTCGTAATATTAAGATAGCGGAGAGTCCAAGTTTTGGTCAGCCTGTTACAGAGTATGCACATAAGTCAAAAGGGGCGATGGCTTATACTGATTTAGCAAAAAGTATTCTAAAAGGATCATAGATGGCATTGGGGAAAGGATTGGGTGCAATACTTGATGAGATTGGACAGTCATATGAAAAAAATGAAGTAGATTTTTATCAGAGTGGTGATTTGGAACAGATAAAAGAGATTGATATTGAGGATATTTTTCCTAATCCCTATCAGCCTCGGGAGTATTTTGATCAAGATGCTTTAGTTGAGTTGAGTGAATCTATAGTACGGCATGGACTATTACAACCTATTGTTGTTATTGATAAGGGAGACTCTTATATTTTAGTTGCAGGAGAGAGGCGACTTCGTGCGCATGAAATTGCTGGTTTACAGACAATAAAAGCGATTATTGCAGATGTAAAAATTGATGATGGACGGCTTCGTGAATTGGCACTTATTGAGAATATTCAAAGAGAAAATCTCAATTCGATAGAGTTAGCACACTCTTATGATGAGTTGATTAAAGTTTACGATATTACACATGATGAGTTGGCGAATATTGTGAATAAAAGTAGATCTCAAATAACAAATACTTTACGCCTTTTGGCTCTTTCTCATTATGTTCAACAGAAGCTTATATCAGGAAATATATCTCAAGGACATGCTAGAGTCTTAATTGGATTTGATGAAAAAGAGCAAAAGTTAATGACTGATACTATTATAGGACAAAAATTGAGTGTCCGTGAATCCGAACTTCTAGCTAAAAATAAAAAAGTAAATGGATTGAAATCGGGCTTGTCTTTAGATCAAAAAAGCATCTCTTTTATGTTTAATTACAAAGATAATTTGTCTAAAAAATTACCATTCTCTTTTAAATTGAAAAATGAAAGTATTGAAATTAGATTTAAAAATGAAGAAGAAATTAAAAAATTCATAGCTCTTTTAAACTAGTTTTGCTTGTTACAATGACACTTATTGTAACAAGAATCATTCAATCACTCTTTATCTCTTTTATAAGCACTTTATCCTATTATTTTTAATAAATATATTACATCTAACAAGTTATAATACGCCAAATTTTTTGAGGAGTTTGAATGCTTGACCTGAATCCTGGTTTAATGTTATTTGTTCTAGTTATTTTCTTCTCTCTTTTAGTTTTGCTAAATCAAATGCTCTATAAACCGTTAGTGAAGTTTATGGATGATAGAGATAACTCTATTGCAGATGATTTAAAAAATGCAAAAGAGATGTCTGGAAGCAACGATGAACTAAATGCTAAAGCTGATGCTGTTATAGCGGATGCTAAAGTAAAAGCTAATGCTGTTAGAGAAAAAGCGACTAATGAAGCTAAGGCTCTAGCGGAGAGTAAAGTTGAGAGTAAAACAAAAGAGCTCGATAGTAAATATCAAGCATTTTTGACAGAGCTTTCAGAAAATAGAGAAGAGTTAGAAAAATCTCTCTCTGATCAGTTACCTCTTTTTAAAGAGAGTATAAAAACTAAAATGAGTAATCTATAAAGGAGGATGGAGAATGAAATTAAATAAAATTGCATTAGCTATTGCTTTTGTGTTACCTATAGTAGCTATGGCGAGTGGATCAGCACACCATGATGTCTCTATGTCAAACTCTGACTTTTGGTATAGAGTACTAAACTTTGGTATTTTTGCAGGTCTTTTATATTACCTTGCTGCTAATCCGATCAAAGCTTTTTTTAAAGGTAGACAAGAGGATATAGCCAAGCAGTTAAAAGAGATTGAAGAGAAGCTACAGGCATCCAAAGAGGCAGCTAAAGAGGCAGAAGCTCAATTAGTTAATAGTAAGGCAAAAGCAAAAGAGCTTGTTTCTGATAGCGAAAATGAAGCTAAAATTTTAGCTGAAAATATTGCGAAGAAAAATGATGAGTTATTGATCTCTCTAGGTAAGCAACTTGATGAGAAGATGGAACTTGATCGTAAGAAAATGGCAAAAGAGACTATTAGTAACCTCTTAAAAGATGGTCTTTCTAATGATGATATCTCTGTTGATGAGTCAAAAGTTGTCTCTTTAATATCTAAAAAGGTGGCATAATGGAAGAGTTAATCGCAAAACGATATGTCAATGCTTTAGCAGAAGTAACCTCTTCTGAGCAAAAGAGTGCATATAGTGAAGTACTTAGTGCTATTGCTGAACTTTTTAATGATGATTTAGCAAAAGAGAGATTGACTTCTCCTTTAATATCTTCAGAAGATAAAACAGCTTTTGTATTGGATGCTTTAAAAGATGCAGATAGTAATCTTGTTAACTTTATCAAGATTCTTGGAGAGAACAATCGTTTAGATTTGATCCCAGCTATTTCAAAATCTCTTAATCAAGAGTTACAGAAAGAGCGTAATGAGTATGAGGGAGTTGTAACATCTAGTAACGAATTAAATGCTACAGATCTCGAAGACTTAGAAAACTCTCTTAAAACATATACAGGTTCTACTATCAAATTAACACAAGTTAAGTCTGATTTAGAGGGTATAAAAGTAACAGTTGATGATTTAGGTATCGAGGTAAACTTCTCTAAGCAGAGAGTTAAAGAACAATTAATTGATTTTATTACAAAATCACTATAAAACTAAAAGGAAGGAGTTGCAGTGGCAAACAAGTTACAAGCAGACGAAATTAGCTCGATAATCAAAGAGAGAATTGAGAATTTTGAGATAAGTGTAGATATCAACGAAGTTGGTAAGGTAGTAGGTGTTGCAGATGGAATTACATCTGTGTATGGTCTTAACAATGTTATGGCTGGAGAGGTTGTAGAGTTTGAAACTGGTGTTAACGGTATGGTACTTAACCTCGAAGAGGCAAATGTAGGTATCGTTGTTCTTGGTTCAATGACAGGAATTGTTGAAGGAATGAGCGTAAAAAGAACAGGTTCACTTCTAAAGATGCCAGTTGGAGATGCGATGGTTGGTCGTGTTGTTAACCCTCTTGGTGAGCCAATTGATGGTAAAGGTCCAATTGAGACTACAGAGACAAGACTTCTCGAAGATAAAGCACCTGGAATCATGGCTAGAAAATCAGTTCATGAGCCACTTCAAACTGGTATCAAAGCTATTGATGCACTTGTACCAGTTGGTAGAGGGCAAAGAGAGCTTATTATTGGTGATAGACAGACAGGTAAGACAACACTAGCAATCGACACAATCATCAACCAAAAAGGTCTTGATGTTCAGTGTATCTATGTAGCTATTGGTCAGAAGCAGTCAAATATCGCAGCAATGGTTAAAAAACTAGAAGAGCATGGAGCTATGGAGTATACAACTATTGTTGCTGCTACTGCTGCTGACTCTGCTGCATTTCAGTTCCTTGCTCCATATGCAGGTGTTACACTAGCAGAGCATTATATGAACTCTAGCAGACATGCAGTTATCTTCTATGATGACTTGTCTAAACATGCTGTTGCATATAGAGAGATGTCTTTGATTCTTAGAAGACCTCCAGGTAGAGAGGCTTATCCAGGTGATGTATTCTATCTTCACTCAAGACTACTAGAGAGAGCTGCTAAGCTATCTGATGCGAATGGTGCAGGTTCAATCACAGCATTCCCAATCATTGAGACACAAGCAGGAGATGTTGCGGCATATATTCCTACAAATGTTATCTCTATTACAGATGGACAGATTTTCCTCGAAACAGATCTATTTAACTCAGGTGTAAGACCTGCTATCAATGTTGGTCTTTCAGTATCAAGAGTTGGTGGTTCTGCACAGATTAAAGCTACAAAACAAGTTGCAGGTACACTTAGACTTGACCTTGCTGCGTTTAGAGAGCTTCAGGCATTTGCACAGTTTGCATCTGACCTTGATGAGCATAGTCAACAGCAACTTGCACGTGGTGCTAGAATGGTTGAAGTACTTAAACAAGGGCCATTTGTTCCAGTTGCAATTGAGAAACAAGTTGTTATGATTTTTGCAGGAAATGGTGGTTATCTTGATGGTATTCCTGCATCTGCTGTTACTAAATTTGAAGCAGAGTTTATTCCATACATGGATGCAAAACACTCTGCTATTTTGGATAGTATCAGAGATGAGAAAAAAATCACTGGTGATACAGAGTCAGCACTAAACAAAGCACTTGAAGAGTTCAGCGAAACTTTTTCAGCATAAGGGCTAAATTATGGCTAACTTAAAAGATATTAAACGGAAGATTTCGAGTGTCAAAGGTACTCAGAAGACTACCCGTGCAATGAAACTGGTTTCATCAGCCAAGCTTAAGAGGGCAGAAGAGGTTGCTAAACGCTCCAAAATCTATGCTACTAAGCTGACTGAACTTTTGGGCGAAATCGCTCAAAAGATGAACAATAGTGATGGTGAGATTGATAATATTTTCTTTAGAGAGAATAAAAAACCATCAAAAGTTGATGTTGTATTTGTGTCTGCTGACAAAGGTCTTTGTGGTGGGTTTAACTATCAGACTATCAAGCGAACAAACAAGCTCCTAAAAGAGTTTAAAGAGGCTGGTGTTGAAGTTAGACTAAGTGGTATCGGTAAAAAAGGTATTGCATTCTACAAATACAATAAAGTTGAGATGATAAATGAGATAGAGGGTTTAAGTGCTTCTCCAAATTATGAAGATGCTTCTAAATTTATCTCAGAATTGGTCGAGGATTATATCGCAGGAAAAACTGACAAAATCGTACTAGTTTATAATGGCTATGTTAATATGATTACTCAGGAGATTATAGAGCAACAACTTTTACCAGTTGATGTCTCAGCAATTACTCCAGATGCTGTGCCTATGTCTGAGCTCGAAGTTGAGCCAGATGATGATGATACACTTATGGACGCATTGGTCAAAAAGTATATTGAATATTCAATGTATTATGGGCTACTCACATCTTTAGCAGGAGAGCATAGTGCTAGAATGCAAGCGATGGATGCAGCGACTAAAAATGCAGGTGAGATGGTGCAGAAGTTAACAGTTAAGTATAACAAAGCAAGACAAGAAGCGATTACGACTGAACTCATTGAGATTATCAGTGGTATGGAATCGTTGAAATAAGAAGAGGAGAATATTATAATGACAGGTAAAGTAGTACAGGTACTAGGTCCAGTTGTAGATGTTGATTTTACGGATTATCTTCCAGCAATCAACGAAGCATTGGAGACAACAATTAAATTAGAGAATGGTGACCAGAGATTGGTTCTTGAAGTAGCGGCTCAACTTGGTGACAACCGAGTAAGAACAATTGCTATGGATATGAGTGAAGGTCTTGTTCGTGGTCAAGAGGTAAAAGCTACTGGTGACTCAATTAAAGTTCCAGTTGGTGAAGAGGTTCTTGGAAGAATCTTTAATGTTATTGGTGAGACAGTTGATGATGCTGGTGATTTCTCTGCAAAAGAGTATAAATCAATTCACAGAGATCCCCCACCATTTGAAGAGCAAAGCACAAAAACAGAAGTTTTTGAGACAGGTATCAAAGTAGTTGACCTTCTAGCACCATATAACAAAGGTGGTAAAGTTGGACTATTTGGTGGTGCTGGTGTTGGTAAAACAGTCATCATCATGGAGCTTATCAATAACGTTGCTATGAAACATAGTGGTTACTCTGTATTTGCAGGTGTTGGTGAGAGAACTCGTGAAGGAAATGACCTCTATTTCGAAATGGAAGAGTCAAATGTACTTGACAAAGTTGCTCTGTGTTATGGTCAGATGAGTGAACCTCCAGGAGCTAGAAACAGAATTGCGTTGACTGCACTTACAATGGCAGAGCATTTCCGTGATGAGATGGGTCTTGATGTACTTATGTTTATTGATAATATCTTTAGATTTGCTCAGTCAGGGTCAGAGATGTCAGCTCTTCTTGGTCGTATTCCATCAGCAGTTGGTTATCAGCCAACACTAGCGTCTGAAATGGGTAAACTCCAAGAGAGAATTACATCTACAACAAAAGGTTCAATTACTTCTGTTCAAGCTGTATATGTACCAGCAGATGACTTGACTGACCCTGCTCCTGCTTCTGTTTTTGCTCACCTTGATGCGACAACAGTACTTAACAGATCTATTGCAGAAAAAGGTATCTACCCAGCAGTTGATCCACTTGATTCTACAAGTAGAATGCTAGATCCACAAATTCTTGGTGAAGAGCATTATAATGTAGCTCGTGGTGTTCAGTCTATTCTTCAAAAGTACAAAGACCTTCAAGATATTATTGCAATTCTTGGTATGGATGAGCTTTCTGAAGAGGATAAAAACACTGTTGAGAGAGCAAGAAAAATTGAGAAATATCTATCTCAACCATTTCATGTTGCTGAAGTATTTACAGGAAGCCCTGGGGTATATGTTGAACTTGCTGATACTATTGCAGGATTCAAAGGTCTTATCGAAGGTAAATATGACGATATGCTCGAAGCATCATTCTACATGGTAGGTAATATGGACGAAGCTATCGCTAAAAATGAGAAGATTTTAGCGAAA
>Ga0256827_10001778_pt1 | contig 13876 bp, 9 predicted proteins | sample CV84metaG_FD_185977 | JGI IMG/M metagenome (GOLD analysis project Ga0256827, IMG submission 185977) | Hydrothermal vent microbial communities from East Pacific Rise, Pacific Ocean - CV84 | ecosystem: Environmental > Aquatic > Marine > Hydrothermal vents | place: Pacific Ocean: East Pacific Rise... | reverse complement strand
GATATAAATGGGAAATTAATAACTTACGACCTTTCGGGTTTTGTTGATTATCAGAATAAATTTCCTGTTAAAAGAGGACTAGACCATCCAAATGAAATTTCTGCTTATATGTTTTCAGATTATTTCCTTTCCTTACTTAATAAGTCAATTCCTTTTAATGATGTTGAAAAGGAAGCAAAAAATAATTCAGAAGTTTTTAAAAGTTGGGTAAAAAAATACTTAATTTAGGCTTCAGAAGTCAATATGGATTTTACAGTTATGATTCGTCTATAATGTATCCTTAAAAATATGCAAACTATATGAAAACCCGATTTGTTTTTTTTATGTTACTACTTTTCAATCTCTGTTTAGTCGCTCAAACAGAGCAGGATTTGATTTCAAAAAATAAAAAAAATGATTTAAAATACGGATATTATTTGCTAGAGAATAATAATTTATCAGAAGCAGAAGAGTCGTTTCAAAATTATTTAAAGTCATTGAAATCATTGAAAGAAAAAAGGGAAGCTTATTATGAGATAGCTTTAAAGTATAATGATAAGTTGTACTTTGACCTTTCAATTTCATACCTCCAAGAAGGTATTAGCGAGGGTGATAATGATGCGATTTTAATGAGAAAAATGCTGCAAGCAATTTCAATTAATTATATTGAATTGGGTAATTATGATTTAGCAGAAGAGTATTACGCAAAATCTATTAAATACGAAACTGATGATAAAAGTGTATATGCCAACGATGAAAACTTGATTGGTGAAATATGCAGATTAAAAGGAGATTTTGATGAGTCAATAAATCATTTCCATACTGCCATTGGGATTAATAAATCAATAAGAAAAGATAAGGCCCTAGCCGTAAATTATAATAATATTGGGTTGTCATATTTGGAGTTAAATAATTTAGATAGTTCAGCCTATTATCTCAATTCATCGCTTCAAAAAATAGAAGCAACTAATCTCAGTGCTCGAAAAGATGCTATTAATATAAGCTTTGGAAAGCTCTATATTAAAAGAAAGGAATATCAAGAAGCGCTAAACTTTTTTGAGAAATCAATTAAGAACGACCTTTCTGATAATCCTGACAAAACAGAATTGTATAGAGATGCATATGAGGGTATTTGGAAATGTCAAGAACATATGGGGGATTTTGAAGAAGCCCTCATTGCTTATAAAAAGTTTCAATTATTTAATAGTAAAATACTAGATTATAGTAAGCAAACTGAGATTTTTCAGAATCAGATAATGATTGAAAGAGCAGCTTATACTAAAGAAGTGAATTCCCTTAATGAGCAGCTTGTTCTTGAACAAAAGTATAAGAAAGTTTTACTTGTTCTTTTGGTTGGAATCTTATTGTTGATGGCTCTTATGACTTATGTTTTATGGCTTAGAAACAAGTCGATAAAGCAAAAGGTAGAACTTGAAACAAATAAAAATAGAATACAAGAACTTGAGTTGGATAAGGTGAAACTATCACGAGATCAGTTAAAACTAGAATTAATTCAAAGTGAGCAAGAGAAAAAAATTAAGCATTTAGAAAGACTAAATTTGGAAAAGCAAATTGACTCTAAAAATAGGGAGTTGACCTCTACTGCCATTCATATATTAAATAAAAATGAAATTCTTTCGGACATTAATGATAAAATTTCTTTACTAGCAGCAAATGCTAATGAGGACTTTAGTGAGCCATTTTCTCAGATTAATAATTTGATTAAAGATAGTCTTCGTATGGACAATGATTGGGAAATATTTAAGAAGCATTTTACGGATGTCCATCCTAATTTTTTTACGAAACTTATAAATGAATATCCAGATTTAACGACCGATGAACTTAAACTGTGTGCGTACCTTAAGATTCAACTTTCATCCAAGGAAATAGCAAGGTTAATAAATATTTCAGTAAGTGCAGTAAATAAACGAAGAAATCGGATGAGGAAAAAACTTAATATTTCTCCAGAGGTTGATTTATATGAGTTTTTAATTAAGATAAGCGATTCCTAAGCTTTTTTTTAAGTTTTTAGTATTAATTGTCACTAATTGTCATAGCTATACTACTAAATTGTCATAGCAGTAGATTCGTTGAATACTATGTGTATACGTTACTTTTGTTGAAAGTATTAATTAATAAATATACATATTATGAAATCAAAAAGACTTATTAAATTCTCAATAGTTTTAGCTTTAATTCTAACAGCTTTTAGTGGATACACTCAAACTACAACTGCTATAAAAAGAGTATTAGTTGAAGAATCAACAGGTGTGTGGTGTGCTTCTTGCGCTTATGGGAGTGTTTATTTTAAACATCTTAAAAATAACTACCCTAATGCAATTCCAGTAGCCATCCATACGGGTCCTGGAGGACAGGATCCAATGGCTATATTAAGTGTCGAATTATATATGATATCTTATTTTAGTGGCTCGCCAACTTTTTTAATGGATAGAAAAGATTTTCCAGGTAATTCTTCTAGTAAATCGTCCATATCAGCTGCAAATACATGGGAGCACGGTTTAGATACCTTGGATTATTATATGAATAAAATATATAATTCTACACCTGATGCCACCATAGGTATTACACAGTCTTATAATCCAATAACAAGAGAAATTTCTGCAACTATTACTTCAACTTTTATTACCAATACTAGTGGTAATTTTAGATTAAATTGTTTTATCATTGAAGATTCAGTTACAGGTGGATCTAAATACAATCAAGCAAATTCTAATTTTAGTGGCTGGACTGCTGGCCCTTCTTATCTTCAGGATCTAATAGATGCTCCCGCTGTTATTACAGGTTATGTACATAATCATGTTTTGAGAGCAATGTTGGGAAATCCAGAGGGTGCTACTGCCTCTATTCCTACAACAGTAACTAGTGGGAGTGCATATAGTAAAACCTTTACCTATACGCTTCCTGCTGAGTTTGATGAAAATCATATTTCACTAATTGGAATTGTTCAAAACTATGGATCAGATGTAGTTGCGGATCGAGAGATTGTAAATGCAAACTCACAAGTGCTTAATACTAATGCAACATCCATTTCAGATTTAGAAAAGGACTTTATAGATGTTTCTATTTTTCCAAATCCAATTAATGAGAAATCGATTATTGAATTTTATGCTAAAAATGACGAGAATCTTTCATGTGTTCTTTATGATGTTCAAGGGCGAGAGGTGAAAGAGCTTTTCAGTAAGCATTTTGCTTTAGGAGAATATAGAGTTCGCTTAGGAAATATGAATTTAAAACCAGGTGTTTATGTTTTAAGGTTTTTCAATAACAAAAATGCAATAAGTAAACGCATCATTATTAATCAATAATACTATATATAGTTTAAGGGGGGCTTTATTATTTTCATTAATAAATAATAGCCCCCTAAATTTCTATTCAAAATACTAATACTCCCATTGCTTCATAAATCGTTTCTTTTTCCATGTAAATGAGGAGAATATAAAAGCTTGTATGTATGTTGATCTGAATTTTATCTCTGCTCTTTCGTATGTTTTATCAGGTTGAATAATGTCAACATTCAATGTGAACCAATTATCAATGAATAGAAGTATTTTCTCCGTATGCTTAATATAGTTATTATCCACCAAATGATTGTGTGATATTATTTTGGAATTTACATAATTATATTTAGTATTGCTCCTCTATTGCTTAATGATTTTTTGACAATAACGCTGATTATCTGAAGTCAGACATACAATATAAATGCCTGGAGCTAAAGAGGAAATGTCGGCACTTATAGTATGTTGTATGCCGGAAATAGGAATATACTTCATTATTTGTCCGTGTATATTATAAATACGAAGTGTGCCTGATTTTATTTCATTTGATTCTAGTATAATATTGATTTTAGAATTAGCAGGGTTTGGATATACTTTAAAGATTGATGATTTATTGATTTCTGAATCTATGGAGGTTAAAAAATCCATACTAAATAATACAATATCACTAAGGCTATCCAAATAATAGGTGCTATTGTCGACCTTTAAGTATTGAGTAAAATTACCACAGGCAACAACTACTCCACTTGAAAGAGGTTCGATATAATGTAGAAAATCATTATCTGGCCCACCAATTACTTTATAGCCTAAGTAGTTAAGCGAATTATCAAAGTACATCCAAGTTATATCATGGGCATTGTCAATATTGTATAAGGTGTCACATCCAATAATTGGATCCCCAATACCATTATTATGAGTTATAATATGGTAACCTCCACTCTGATTCTTAACTACATTAGGAAAGCAGCCGTCGAAATTATAGCCTATTAACTTGTTTTTTAATAGGTTTAAGTTTGTATCCATTTCTGCAATAAAAATATGATAACCTCGCAAAGTATCTTGTAAGAGTAGTGAATCAACACTTATATTATTCCAAACCATATCTACCATTACTAATTTATTATCCTGTATTTTAGCATGCATCTTTGTCCCCACATTTTTACCATAAAATTCTTTATGGTTTAGTAGATTTCCATTAGGTGAAAATTTACCGATAAATGTTCCTTCATTATTTCCATCAATAACCTTGTTCTGACCAACAAATAGGGAATCTCTAAAAGAACAGATCAAGTAGGCATTTCCATTATCATCTGTTTCTAAATATGAATTCATATCCTCAAAACCAAGACGTTTGTACCATTGAATATCACCTTGAGAATTGTATTTAATTAATAAATGGCCAAAGTCATTAAATGGTTGGCTCCAATAGTAATTTGGAATAAGGGTGTCCGAATCTACTACAAAGTCTTCCTTAAAAGTACTCAGCACATATAAATTCCCATTAGTGTCACTGCATATCTCTTTGATATATGAAGAACTCCCATAAGGTGCCATGAGTGTAGTTTTCAGTATTTCTCGGTGCCATATAACATTCCCTGCTGGATTCCATTTAACAATAATCATATTATTATTACTGCTAGTATTGATTGTATCTCCATTAAAAACAGTATTTTCATTAAAGCAGTTCCACGAATATATAGAGTTATCATTTGCCAATGCTAGATTGTTCCAAGGTCCTAAAAAAGAAGGATAGTTAATTATAAGGGCTTTAAAATTTCCTATTGAACCAAACCTCATTATAAAGGAATTATAGCCAGTTAAAGTATCGATACCCAAAATCAGGGTGTCGCTAGATACAGCACTTATTATCATATCATCTGATTGGTCAATCTTCATATCATATACTTCTTCAAATCCATGCGAATTGATTTGATTAATCCAATTCATATTTAGATTTTGAGCAGAAGTTATAATTGAGAGGAAGATTATAAGAAAAAGTAATATTTGAGATTTCATAATTCAGGGTTTAATATTTCAGCTTTTATTAATGCTAATATCCAATTAGAATTAAGACAATTATTTTAAGCAAAGGTTATTGTTTTTACGATTTTTTGAAAAGTAAATATTGTTGTTTAATAAAATATACCAGTATGTATAAGGGAATATTGATATATAATATCTTAAAACTAATAACCATGTTGCTTCATAAATCGTTTCTTTTTCCTTGTAAATGAATAGAATATAAAGGCTTGTATGTATGTTGGTCTGTATTTTATCTCCGCCCTTTGGTATGTTTTATCCGGTTGAATTATATCAACGTTTATAGTGTAGTGACTTGTTAAATAGGAATTTAGTTGACAGCCAAAACCAAATTTATTTTGGTTTTTTGTTGTAATAGTGTAAGCAAGTTTTATGCCTGCTCCTAAGCCAAAATGGTTTTCTTCTTGATAAGTTTTTTTAACTATCCATAGTTCTCTTTGGTTTGAGTCTAGAATGCCGTACATTGAAGACCCTCCTGAACTACCTAATGAAGAATATGATACAAATAAATTGGTTCCAAATTCTAAATTACTTTTATTATTCAATGGATAATTATATTGAAATCCGATGGGGATAATTATATTGCCAAATGCTTCATTAAAAGTAAAAGTGTAAGGAATATCTTTTTGATAAACATCTTTATTGAAAGACACATTGAAAAAATAGTTTCCATAATCATAATCCAAACCTATATAGTAGGCCATATTTTGTCGAAAGTATTTCATAAAACTCATAGAAAATCCTATATGAGGTGTCCATGTGTGGTTATTATTTAATGAGGCAAACCCTTCAGCTTGTTCTATTGGAAACCATGAGGTCTTTAAGAAATTAGTCCCAATTCTAAATTCATTTTTATTTGGTATTGTATCTGGAATAATTATTCTAGTTTTTTTGGTTTTATGGTAATGTTCAATTTCTTGTAATTGTTTTTTCTTGTTGTTTATTGAATAGCCAAACTCTAAAGATATGCTATTTAAATTACTTAAAATATTGCCATAACCATAATACTTATTATCATCAGGGAATACCTCGTATTGTCCTTTATACATATTCGAAAAGTTATGATAATAGTTTATTCCAATTATTAATTGGTTGTAATTTTTGAACTGAAAACGGTATTCATAGCCAATATTAAATCTAAATTTAATAGCTCTTTCTGGATTAATTGAATAATTTATATTGAAAATATTGTGGTCAACACCTAAGCTGTCAGTGCAGTAATAGGATAGTGAGTTTTCTTTACTTTGTAAATAGAAAATATCGAAGCCCAGATTTAACCAAGATTTGTGTTTATTATTTCCTTCAATATTACATCCAACTTTAAAGGGTATGTCTAAATACAGATTATTATTTGTGTTGTAGGCAGAAGAAGAATAGCTGTTTTCATCTACCCAAGCATAATCAGGAAAGTTTTTTTTATCTATTTTAAATAGATATTCTCTTCCAGATGTGCCAATTTTTATTCCCGAACTAACTTTTAGTATAGGATGAAACCTGTATGAGTAGTTAAATCCAAAATCTATTGCATATCCCTTAGTTGGTTCAATAATATTTTTTCCTTTATATGTTTGATACTCTAAAGGAAATAATATACCCGCAGAAGAAGTAAAACTATATTCGTATAGTGGAGGAAGTGATTTTACTAGGCTGTCACTCTGCGAATAAGTAGAAATACTAATAAAGTGAATGCAAAAAAATAATAGTAATGCTTGGTAATAATTCATTTTTTGGGATTTCATATAATAATTAACAATACAGGGATAGCAAAAGTAGTTAATTAAATAGTAAATATTTCAATAAAATCCAATTCTCTATCGATAAAGCAATACCGTACCTACTTTCTCAAATGCTCTATCATCATCTCCTATAACTTTAATAAGATATGAATAAACACCATCAGGTGCAGATTTTCCATTATACCGACCATCCCATTTTTGATTTAAGCTTTCTCCTTCAAAAATTAATTGTCCCCATCTATTGTATAAATAAATATGATATTCTTTAATTCTGCTTGCTACAACATTATAAGAATCGTTTATTCCATCCCCATTGGGAGTAAATGCAGTAGGAGTATAAATATTAAATGGAGGCATAATTGAAAGTTTTTTTATTATAGTGTCTTTGCAGAAGAAAGGAACACCACTACTAGCAATTAGTTCTACAATAAATGAAGTATCGTTATTATAATATTGATGTGTTGGATTCATAAGACTTGAACTAGTATTATCTCCAAAATCCCATGAAAAAGTATTAGCACCAATGCCTGTAAATGTAAAATCAACTATATTTCTTTCAAAAGGAGATGTTCTGAAAAAATAATTGAAATCGGCTATAGTTCCTTGAGTATTATTAATTGTACCAGAGAAAATATATTTGCAATTATTATTGTCAGTAATTGTTACAGTATAGTTTCCTGCTGACATATTAGTAATAGAATAACTTGTAGTAGGAGGATTTGTACTCCATGAATATTGATATGGACCATTTCCGGATAATACTTCAGCAAGAATAGCTCCTGTTGTTCTATAGCAAGTGTCACTAGTACTTATTATATTGGCAGTAAGAGGTGGAGGGCTAAATACTGAAATAGAATCTTCTATAGTGCAGTTGTTATTATCCATTACCGTAATATAGTAATCACCAGCACCTAAATTTGCATATATTGAGTCCAGTTGAATATTAGCGCCATTAAGCTTAAATGTATATGGAGTTCCACCTCCTTTAACACTTATTAATATTGCACCATCATCAATATTTGGGCAACTAGTATTTGTTGCAATAATAGTATCAATATAAGCTTCAGAATAAATAATTTCAAGACTGTCGAATACATTTGATGCAGAATACCACCAAGTATTTATTGTTATATCGTCACCAAACATATTGTTCCATATATGGCAGCCATTTGGATTATTGCAACCAATAGAAGGAGGAGGAATACTTGATGGAATATTTGTATCATCCCAATAAAGATTGAAAGTAGTATTTGTACTTTGAGGTCTAACTAGGTGTATTTTGTAACCATTTGGATTATTTTCAGCATCGTATATTGGCATATGTGTTAAGCCGGAAACGTAAGTTGCTTTAAACTTTATTGGTGTGCCGATAGTCATAGCATTTCCCAGCCCATCAATTCCATTCCAAGGTATACAAGTAGTTCCACTACTTACATTTTGAACAATAAGAATATCTGCAGAATTTACTTGGTAACCATAAATGCCATTTAAGTCTATTAGCAACTGAATTGCACCAGGTTTATTGAGACTTACATTAACGCAATAATTCCCAGGACAGCCTTCAAAAGATATTGGATCGGTAAAATTTCCAAAAATTCCCGAAGGAAATACTATTGAATCTGGATCATTTAGGAATATTTTATACTGTGGATAAGTGAATTTGCCTTGAACTGATTTTCTGTCTTGAATAATATTACCAGTATTTGAACATCCTGTTGGGTTAGCAGTTACAGCAAAAACGTATGGTTTTAATCCATTAAAATCAACAGAAGTAACAATGCTATCGTCAGAATAAATATATAGTTCTCCATAGAAAGGATTGTCATAAGGATTTGGTTGTGGCGAAGCTGTAACAGTAAATTGCCATTCTTTTGACCAAATTCTGCCTTTTATTGCTTGGTTATTTGAGTTGGTAACGGTAATGTCAAAATACTCAATTTCACGTCTATCTCCTTGTCCTGCATATACGTAGTGGAATTCCATATAGTAATCTCCCGTCATTGTTGGAGTATATGATAAGGCAGAATAACCTCCTGTATTAATAATACTTGGCCCATTTATAGCTTCATTATAACTTGATATAAAACCATTGCTAGAGGTTGGAATAAATGCTTGGTTTACTACAATATTTCCATTGGGGTCTTTTATTCTGTAATATAAGTCAAATTGTGGATCCTGATTTCCATCATAAATATTTCCAAAACCATAGTATATTTTTTCACCAATATTAGCTATTCTAATGTTTAGCCTTTCTTTAGGTAAACATCCATACATTGCAAAACCGCTAAAGCTAGGTTCTAGATTCAATCTGCTAAGACAAGTATCATAAGGCATTATCTCGTTTGTTCCTTCTGCCATTGTTTTATTTGTTCCATAAATGCTAAAAAGCATTAAGAAAACAAAACTCCAACTGAATGAAATAATATATGAAATATGTAGTTTTTTTAACAGTCTCATTAAATTGTGTGATAAATAGCTTAATGTTTAGATAGACAAAGTTATGGAAAAGTTGCTTGTAAAGTTTGATATATTAAAAATAAACTACCTTTGTGTAAATAATTATTACAATATGACTTGGAACAATGATAAAACATATAGATTAATTGGGGGACTATTGTTTATTGCCTTTATTTATTATTTTACAGAGATAATTGGTTATATGATAGTGGCTTCTATTATTGGTGTTGCCGGTCAACCAATAGTATCTTTACTTCGGAAAATTAGAATTCGTAAAAAGCCATTAAATAGAAATTTTGCTGCAACTATCTCATTATTATTAATGCTTTCAGGATTGTTTGGCTTTCTTGGTATCCTTGGTCCTGTGGTAAATACTCAAGCAAATCAACTTAAAAGAGTTGATGTTGCAATGGTAAGTCACGACATAGGAAATATGCTAAAAGGTCCAGAAAAATCACTTAAAAATTTCGGTTTATTAAAGTCTGATGAAAGATTAGAGACTGTTATTGCTGATCAAATGTATGGTTTTGCTAACAGCATACAAGTGGATGCTCTTTTTAGTAATCTTATTTCTACGACAGGTAGTATTGTAATTGGGATGTTCTCTATTCTGTTCATGTCTTTCTTTTTTATTAAAGATGATGAGCTTTTTAATAGAATTGTAATGCTATTTATTTCAGAAAAGAATCAGAAAAGCACTAATAATATTTTAAGAAAAATTAAAAAAGCACTTACTAGGTATTTTCTTGGTATTGCTATTGAAGTTAGTTCAATGATGGTTCTGATTTCTATTGGAGGATTAATACTTGGGCTTAAGAATGCTTTATTAATTGGTTTTATAGGTGGTTTAATGAATGTTATTCCTTATTTAGGACCTATAATCGGCGCTTCTATTGCTAGTTTATTAGTTGGAATGACTACTGTATATGTTGGTGTTGATTATTCTATGACCTTAATTGGTGGAACGCTAATAGTTTTCTTAATTGCTAATATGATTGATAATTTCCTTTTGCAACCAATTATTTACTCCAATAGTGTAAATGCTCATCCTCTCGAAATCTTTATTGTTATTGTGATGGCAGGAACTATTGCAGGACCTTTAGGTATGATTGCTGCCATTCCTATTTATACAGTAATAAGAATTACAGCAAAAGAATTTCTTGGAGAGAAACTTTTTGTTAAACGCTTGATGAAGGACCTTTAAGACCTATGAATAATCTATTATTCTGGGCAAGGTTATATATAGAAGCATTTAGTTTCTTACGCCTTATTAATATAATAAAACTTGAGTGTTCTTATTATTTAAGTAGAATTTTTGGAAGTAGTATTCATTGGGGAATGCCCGTAAGTGTGTCCATAGAGCCGACTACTTCATGTAATCTCAATTGTCCGGAATGTCCTTCAGGATTAAAGAAATTTTCTAGACCAACGGGAAGTATTACCAAAGAAACTATTGAGAAAATACTTAAGCAATTTGGGAAACACCTTGTTTATATAACTTTCTATTTTCAAGGAGAACCATTTATTCACCCAGAATTTAGCAAATATGTGAAAATGCTTAAAGCAAAGAAGATAATTGTTGCTACTTCAACCAATGCTCATTTTATTACCAAAGAAAAAGCCAATGAGATATTAGATTCGGGTTTGGATAGACTTATAATTTCCCTTGATGGAATTGATTCTGAAACATATTTGAAATACCGTAAAGGTGGTGATTTTGATTTAGTGATTGAGAATATTAAAAACTTTCTGAAAATTAAAAAAGAACGTAAATCGAAGAAACCATTTGTAGAGCTGCAATTTATTGTTTTTAAGCATAATGAGAATCAAATTGATGAAATAATGGCTCTTGGTAAAGACTTAGGTGTTGATAAGGTTAGTATAAAAACAGCCCAGCTTTATGAATTTGAAGAAGGCAATGAGCTAATGCCAGGACAAGTGAAATATTCACGATATGAGGAGTATGAAAACGGTAAATATAGAATAAAAAGTAAATTACCAAATCATTGTCACCGTTCATGGACATCAAATGTTATTACTTGGGATGGAGGAGTTGTACCTTGTTGCTTCGATAAGGATGCAGAACATAGATTTGGAAATATTACAGAGCATAATTACAAGGAAATTATCTCAAATAAAGAATATAAATTATTCTTAAATCAAATATTAAAGGATAGGAGTAAAATAGACATTTGTAGAAATTGTACAGAAGGCTTATAACTTATAACTTCCAACTCCGAACTTCCAACTACAAATGTTTCTTCACATAAATAGATGGAGTAGTAATAATATTACTTTTATGGAGAGCTCTATCGATTAGTTGTACTTCGAATCGAATGCTATCGTTAGTGGAATTTATATTGTTAAAATATACTTCAACCTCGATTTCGCCTTTTATTCCTCTATTTGCCAATTCTTCTTCTATATATGGTACTCTAACATTAAAAGTAAATGCTAAATCTACTTTCTTAAAAGTATCATTTTCTAGCTCGAAATAATCTATTAGGCAGTTATAATAATAGTCACCATTAACATTATATGGAGGGAGGGTGTCTTCTGTTTCAAGTCCAATATCGCCATCGCCATCAGTGAAATTAATAATAAGATAGCCTTTATTGTCAATGCCTGTTCCTTCATCAATTTTAACAAATTCTTTATACTCAATAATTGGTTCTATTGGATAAACTTCGTGCTTTTTACACGAATGTATGCCAAAAAACAAAAACAACATTAGTAAAAAACCAACGCTTAGACTTAAATATTTATGGATTTGTGTTTTATTCATTGATGCTATTAATGTACATTTGCAAACTTACATAAATTAACGCAAACTAAGCAAATATTATGCCTTCATTAGTGCCTTTATTATCTCAAATTTGGTCAATCAATTCGGATAATGACTTTAATTTAACGGCATTGAAAGTGTTTTATTTTCAATATGAGAATAATATTGTGTATCGAGAATGGGTAGATTCATTAAATATTGAAATAAGCAAAATACAATATTATACTGAAATTCCTTTTCTTCCAATATCATTGTTTAAAACTCATAAAATTAAATCATTTAGTAATAATGAAGAAATTGTGTTTAGTAGCAGTGGTACAACTGGAATGACTACTTCAAAGCATTATGTAAAAGATTTGAATATTTATAAAGATTCTTATCGTAAAGGTTTTGAATATTTTTATGGAAATATTGAAGATTACACAATTTTAGCTTTACTACCATCATATTTAGAACGTGAAGGTTCTTCTTTGATTTATATGGCGGAGGATTTAATATCTTTATCGAAGAATGAGAAAAGTGGTTTTTATCTGTATAATTATAATGAGTTATATACTGTTTTAAATGAGCTTAAAAATAGCAAAAAGAAAGTTATTCTTCTTGGAGTAAGCTTTGCATTATTGGAATTTGCTGAGAGTTTTAAAATAGAATTTCCTGAACTCATTGTTATGGAAACAGGAGGAATGAAAGGTAAGAGAAAAGAGTTGTTGCGAGAAGAACTTCATTCAATTTTATGTTCAAGCTTTGGTGTAAATAAAATTCATTCAGAATATGGGATGACAGAGCTGCTTTCACAAGCTTATTCCAAAGGAAATAGTGTTTTTAATGCACCTCCTTGGATGAAAATTCTTATTAGAGACACCAATGATCCTCTTAGTTTGCAGAGTAATAATAAGTCTGGTGGAATAAACGTAATAGATTTGAGTAATATTTATTCTTGCTCATTCATTGCAACTCAAGACTTGGGTAATATAGCAGCTGATAATAGCTTTGAGATACTTGGTAGATTTGATAATACAGATATTAGAGGTTGCAATTTATTGGTGCTTTAAATTATTCTATTTTTTAGTAACTTGCCGACTTTGAACAATTAGAAATTAATAATTAAGAATAAATAATTCAGGTAACAAAGAACAACAAACATTTATCAACCGAAGCTTAAGCGTTGGTTGGACAAACACAAATAAACTATGAATCAAATAAAATCAATTTTAATAGCATTCGTAATTCTTTTATCAAGTAGCACTTTTGCTCAGAAGAATAAGAAAAAAGAAGAAGATAATTATCCGGTAAAGACTTCTGATTTATCATTTCTTAAATTTAGGAGTATCGGTCCAGCAATGATTTCTGGTAGAATAATTGACCTTGCTGTAAACCCTGATAATACATCAGAGTATTATGTAGCAGTAGCTTCTGGAGGAGTTTTTAAAACAGAGAATGCTGGAATTACCTATTTTCCAATATTCGATTCTCAGAAATCGTATTCCATTGGTTGTGTCACAATTGATCCTAATAATAGCAGTGTAATATGGGTAGGAACAGGTGAGAATAATAGTCAGCGTTCAGTAAGTTGGGGTGATGGC
>Ga0256827_10001777_pt1 | contig 13880 bp, 22 predicted proteins | sample CV84metaG_FD_185977 | JGI IMG/M metagenome (GOLD analysis project Ga0256827, IMG submission 185977) | Hydrothermal vent microbial communities from East Pacific Rise, Pacific Ocean - CV84 | ecosystem: Environmental > Aquatic > Marine > Hydrothermal vents | place: Pacific Ocean: East Pacific Rise... | reverse complement strand
CACAAAAAAGTTAAAACAATAATATTATACTTACATCTTATTTTAACATACATTACCTTAAAACCATATTAAGAAAATCTTTAAGTTTCAAAATTAAGTTTCAAATTCCCTTTTTTAATTCTTAAACAAATTAGATGAATAACAGGGCTTTAAGGTTTGATAAATATAAGTCTAAACTTAAACTTTTACTTTCCCCTTTAGTTTAGGGATTTCTTGAGAAACATAATGTATATTCTATTGACTTTTTTTGTAAAAACAGTTTAAGTTTCAGATTGGTTTTATTTTTAATGCAAAAAGAATTTAACAATTTACATCCATTCTTGATTATACCAGATATATTAACAGGTTGGATTTTGTAATATTATATTTTTATGTAGTTTGAAAAAATGAGTATAGATAAATTCTGCACTTATAAAATATAATAAACAAAAGATTATTTTTTAAACTAATAAATAAATCATAGGAGACTTTAAGCTAACTTATAGTAAAATAAGTTATGAGTGTAGTTTAAATATTTTTACTTTTTTGTGTTTATAAATCATAACTGCATATATCACATTCCCTTCTTTACATAAATATAATAATTAAATGATTTTAAGAAAACTTTTATATTTACATAGCAGCTTAAATTTGAACCAGATAAAATTCAATTATATAAATTCAACATATGTATTTCACTTCACTATTTATTTCAATAGTCATTATCATTTAACAAGAATATTTTTTGTGACTATAATTTTAAGAATAAATTTATGTTTTTATCATATAATATATTTAATTAAATTTAAAGGTAAAAACAATGGGACAAGCAAAAGATAGAAAAGAAGAAATTGAAAAATTAAAAAGAAGTGGTATAAAAAAGAAAAAGAAAGTTGAAACAAGTTATGTATTACCAGAAGAAAAATATAATCCAGAAATAAACTTTGATAAAAAATACAAAAAAGAAATAAGAAGATATGATTTTTTAATAAACAAAAATAAAAAATTAGCATTAAAAAATAATTATCCTGAAAATTTAGAAATAGATGAAGACCAATTTTTAACAGAAGAAGAAAGTATGGAATTATATGAACTTGGTTTAATACTAGGTTATCATAATCCAATAGAAGATAAAATGTTCTTGGAAATGTTTGAAGATGAAAATGATAATCCAAATGCAATAAAAATTGAATGTAAGCAATGTGAAGGAAGTGGTTATCATTACCTTATAACAAAAGAAGAATTAAAAGAAAATCCAGACTTAGAATTATATGGTGAAATAAGGTGTTACAAATGTGGTGGAGATGGAAATCATATAGAGGGATTTGAAGGCTATGTAAATAATAGTGAAAAATATGTTCCTTATAAAGAATAAAATAATCATACAAAATAATCATATAATATATATAAGAAGTAAATCAAATTACTTCATAACAAAAAACTAAGGAAATAAAAATGAATAAAGATACAATAAATATACATTCTGAAATACTAGAAGTATTAGAAGATAAAGCAAGTTTTGATACAAAAATAAATGTAGCAAAAAATCCTTCTACACCAGTTAGGTTATTAGAATTATTAGCAAATACAGAAGGTGAAACTATAAGAATGGAAGTGGCAAAAAATCCTTCTACATCTGTTGATATATTAAAAGTATTAATAAATGATAAAGACCATTATGTTAAAGAAAATGTTTGTAGAAATCCAAATGTTCCTATGGAATTAATAGAATTGTTAATAAAAAACTCAACTTCACATAACAGATATGATTATGCTTCAGACAATACATACCCAGTAAAATTATTAGAATTATTAGTTAATGATAAAGATATTTCAGTGAGAACACAATTGGCAATAAATTCATCTACATCTATTGATATATTAAAAACACTAATAAATGATAAAGAAAAACAGATACAAATAATTGCTCTAAAAAGTTTATTAAAACATTCTAAAACTAAAACAGAAAAAACTTTAGTATTACTTTCTTATCCAAAAGTATCACTTTTATATAAATAAAAATAACTATTTCTAAAACAATAGGAGACTTTAAGCTGACTTATGATAAAATAAGTTGTGAGTGTAGTTTAAAGGTTTTAACTTTTTTGTGTCTATAAATCATAACTGCATATATCACATTCCCCTCTTTACATAAATATAATAAAATCATATAAATAAAATTAATAAATCCTTCTCTTATTAAGCCTACTATTTTTATATAATCATTTTATAATATATATAATCAATTGAGATATATTGAAACAAAACAAAACTAAGGAAAACAAAATGACAACAGAAGAATTTATAATAAAGGTAGAAAATACTGAACTATCAGAAAAAGGTAAAGCAAATAATAATTTAACTGGTAAAGAAGAATTATCAATAGAAACTCAAAAAGAATTACTTACAAATGAAAATAGGTGGGTTAGAAGTAATTTAGCTGGAAATATAAACACTTCAAATGATATTCTAGGTATATTATCAGAAGATGAAGAAAGATGGGTAAGAATAGAAGTTGCTGGAAACAAAAATACAATACCTGAAACACTTCATATATTATCAGAAGATGAAGATGAAGGAGTAAGATTTGAAATAGCTATAAATCCTAATACTTCAATCACAACACTTCAAATAATAGCAAATAATGAAAATGAAGATAACAATGTTAGAACAAGAGCAAATAATAACTTAAATGACAGACAAGAACAGGAAGAAACAGTTTCAAAATCCCCAACAAAATAAATAAAAATAAGATTAGATTAAACTCTTCTCTTATTCCCACCATTTAACATTAATAATAAAACACTTTTTAAGATTAAATTTATATGTAGTTTAAAAAAATGAGTATAGATAAAATTATGATATTGCAAAATAAACATATAATAGATATACAATAAAATAAAGCAAAGTAGATATAATGAAAAATATAAAAGAAAGATTTTTAAAATTATTAAATTTAAAAATAGATAAACCAGATATTAAAACAAATATTGATAAAGAAAAGTTAGATGAAGATAAAATTAGAAAAATAGTTAGTGAAGAAATAATTAAACATAAAAAAATAGAATATGAAAAAATAACAGTTGAAAAATTTTTAAAAATGTTTTTTATTATTCTTCTTGTTTTATTAAATGCCTATAATTTTCTTAATAATAATTTTTCTTTATTTGGTTATATGTATCTTATTATTGCAACTAATGCTATTGGTTGGGAATATATACCTTCTTCTTTTAAGACTAATACAAAAGATAATAACATTTCAACTATTATAAAAACTATTGGTGTTATAACAACTGTTTTTCCTATTTTTTTATTAATTGTATTATATATATTACATATTTAATAGTTTTTGATTTTCCACCCTATTTTAATAACAATAGGAGACTTTAAGCTAACTTATGATAAAATAAGTTATGAGTGTAGTTTAAAGTTATTCTTAAAAATAAACATATAATATATGTAATCAATTGAAAGATATTGAAAAATTAAATAAAAACTAAGGAAAACAAGATGGAAATAGAAGAATACAAAAAATTAATAGAGCAAGATAGGATTGTTGGAAATGAAGTGTTGTCATTAGAAAATCAATACTTTTTGGTTCATGATAAAGAAGTAAAGATAAGATTATTTATAGCACAGTATAATAATATAACAAATAGTAACCAAAATTTATTAGCACATGATGAAGAATTAGAAATTAGATTATCACTTGTATTAAACAAAAGTTTAGCAGTTAATAGTTTATTAGTTCTTTTAGAAGATGATAATAAAGAAGTTAGAGAAATTGCAAATAAAAGATTAGAAGAATTAAATAAATGCTTTGAAGAATTCAATTCAGATAACAAATCTTCTTTAAAAAACAATCAGGTAGCATAATAATGAAAAAAGAAAAAGAATTAAATATATTATTAAACAAGATAATTGCAATAGGTGAAACTCATGGAGATGGTGAATCACAGTATAAGCATGTATGGCACACAATAGCAGCAATAGCAATGAATAATGGATATGAAAACCCAGTAGATTATAAAAGTATAGGACATTGTATTCCACATTCTGAATTTGAAAATGAAGAAATTATTGAAGGATATGAGATAGATTATGATTCATACATACCTGTTGCAAAAGCTATAATGGAAGAAATATTTTTATTATGGGAACAAATAGAAAAAATATATATAGACAATGAAATTGATTCAAAAGAATTTCTTGAATATTATGATATTGGTGAATGGTATATAGAGTTAGCAAAAGAAAAATATGATAAAGAATCTTCTCCAAAAATGTAAAGAAGAAAAATCAATATTATCTCTTTAAGTTTTCTTTAATTTCAATTTGCTAATATAATTATAAATAATTATTTTTTAGACTTATGATTTTTATAAAGTAAGTTATAATAAAGATAACAAAAACATAAGGAAACAAAATGACACAAAAACAATATAAAGACTGGCAAGAATATAAAAAGTTTGTAGAAGAAGAGATTTTAGAACCAATTTACAAAATAGAAGAAGCATTAGATAAAATTTTTAATTTAGAAGAAAAAGAAATAGAATTATTTTGTAAATTATATGATATGGATAGTGATGAATTATATGATTTACAAAAAGAGCTTGAATTAGCTAATTCTAATAGAGAATTAAGATATCTTGAAGATTATGCAATAGAGGATGAATTAGAAGATTTTCAAATAGAAGATAGCCAATTATTTGTTGAAACTGGTTGTTTTGAAGATGAAGTGTATGCTAATTTTTCTAATCTTGTAAGTAATAGTCATATTGGCAGTGTTGCACTTGCTTATAAAGGATATACAGAAGAGCAAAAAGAGTTAAATCAAGAAGAAACAGTTTCAAAATCTCCAACTAGATAAAACCTCATAATAATATAAATAAGATTAGATTAAATTCTTTTCTTATTTAAGCCTATCATTTTCAAACAAACATTTTATAATATAAGTAATATCAAATAGATATAACAAAAAAATAAGGAATATAAAATGTCAAATAACAATAAATCATATATCACTTTTACAACAAGAGAAGAGATAAGTGTAGATAGTAAGTGTGAAGTATATATAACTGAAGAAGAAAAAATAGAATTAGAGAAAGAAGGTGAATTAAGTGATGAATTTATCTTTAATACTCTTGAAAATCAATATATCACAACAGATGAAAATATTTTTAGTGGTCAAGTGGAAATTGAAGAGCAAGAAGAATTTGAATTATCAGAAGAAGAATATCAAAAAGAATTAAAAGTTCTTATGGGTGAAGATAAAGAACTTATAAAACAACCTCTAGAAGAAAAAGAAGGTTTTTATATCTTAAAGTTTAATTTGTCCTTTGATACTTATTATAATTATGAAGGTATAGTTCAATCAGATAATGAATTAGATGATTTATCTGGAGATTTGGATTATCAATTTACTAATTTTCCAGTTAATGTAGAATATCTTGAAAATATAGAATATTCAAATATGCAAATTATAGATAAAAAACAATCTCAAACTCCAACTAGATAATATCTTACAACTAAAATAATATAAGGGGAATTAAAATTCTCCCTTATATACCTCTTAAAACTAATAAATCATATAATATATATAAGAAGTAAATCAAATTCTTTTCTTATATATCTACAATTCCCCCTAAATCCTTAAAAATTATCATATAATATATATAAGAAGTAAATAAAATTACTTTATAACAAAAAATTAAGGAATACAAAATGAACAAAACAATAATAACAGGTTTATTATCTATACTAGGTTTGGGTGTAATAATTTCTACCAATATATTAATAGAAAAATCTTCTAAGGAAGATATAACTAAATTTGATTTCACTAACTCAACACATTCAGTTGCTTTTATAAAAAAAGAATTAAATAATGGCTCTACAATAAAACAAATGTTTTCAAATGGTGTAGATAAATTAGTAATAACTTCTAAAGATAAAAATCTTGCAGACAATTCAAGAGATTTAATAGCTCAAATATGTAATGATATTTCTGGTTATAGACATAAAAAAGTAGAACTTATTTTATATTTTGGTGAAGATGTTGAATCTCAAATAATTACTGGATTTGATTTAACTTCTAAAAGTTGTGATAATATTTTTAATCATAAAGATTTTACCTCTATTCAACAAGGCTATATACATGATAATGAAACAGGTGAAACAAAAATTAATATAGATATAAATGCTCAAAATGACTATTTATTGACCAAGAAGGGTATGTGTAACTTTATTGATACAGATTATGATGTGTATGATAAAGATAGTGAAGAACTAGTTTATGTATTTAAGATTAAAAATGATAATAATACAATCACAAAGAGGCTTACTTATAAGAGTTGTTTTCCTAACAATATTACTACAAAATAATAAGATAATCCAAATAAACAAAAATTATAAGATTAGATTAAATTCTTTTCTTATATAAATCTAATCTTAAAAACAAATCTTTCAAAACACTTAATCATCAAAATAAACAAATAATCATTTTTTAAAATTAAACTAGTATTCTTATCATAGGACTTTTTAAGGTTAGATATGATAAAATAAGTTGTAAGTGTAATTTATAAGTTTTTTATTTTTTGTGCCTATATATTAAGGCATACATATCCTTAAATAAACATATAATAGTTATAAGTAGTTATAAATACTACTAAATTAACAAACAAGGTAACAAATATGACAAATTACACCATACAAGAGATAATAGATAGCCTAGAAGTGAAAGAAAATACTTTTAACATATCTTATATATTAGAAGTCCAAAAACTATTTGGCAATCAAGAAGTATCTGCTATTACTAGAGATATTAAATATTTTAATTTTTCAAATACTCCTAGAAAAGAATTGTTAGAGCAAACTGTATTAGAGTTTTTAGATAATGCAGCAAAAGATATTCAAACACATTTAATCATAGAAAATGAAAAACTAGAATTTTTAAAAAATATAACTAAATCTTCTAATATAACTTACCATATAATAAACAACAATCAAGTTTTAATACAATATAGAAATTTTGAAAATGAAGCACCAACTAATAAAGATATGATAAAACTACAAGTAGATTATTATGAAAGTCAAATGTCTGAAGATATACATAGTATTAATAAATGGAATAAGTTTGACAATAAATCAAATGAACATTATGGTGATACTTATTTAGATACAGCAGTAAGATTAGCTATAAGAGATATAAATAATTATAAATATGAAGCAAATATCTTTATAGAAAAGCTAGAAGTATATAATAATGCTAAAAAGATAAGTAATAGTGTTCCAAATATTTAAAATCCTTTTAAATAAACATATAATATATATAAGAAGTAAATAAATTACTTTAATAAAACAAAAAGAGGATTTTAAAATGACAAGAATAAAACAAAGAGGATTATTTGATACAATAGCACTTAAAGTTTATGTATTTTTAAACCAACCATCAAAACCAGTTAAAAAAATTTCACACACACAAGAGAAAATGAATTTAATAAAATTTAATCTAGTATATTACCCAATAATGACTGTAATGACACTAGTTCTTACATATTATGGTATTCAAATGTTAGTTGTAGATACAGCTAATGCAATTTCTATTGGAATGGCACACTAAAAATAAAATAAGGAAAATAAAATGACATACCCACAAAGAAGATTAGAAAAAATGGTAAATAGTGATAGTGACTATGATAGAGAAGTGGCAGCTAGTGCAGATAATTTAACAGAATCAGATATGCTAGGATTAGCACTTGATAATAATTGGCAAATTAGACTGGCACTTGCAAAAAATAATGAAATAACCATAGCAACTATAACAGAATTAGTTTATGATACAACAACAGAAGTTAGAATAGCAATTGCAAGTCATCATAAATTACCAGAGGATTTAAAAGAAATACTTTTAAAAGATGAAAAAGAAAAAGTAAGGGATGCTATAAAAAGATAATAGTCATAAATTTAAGCCCTATACTATTATTTCTTTAACTATAATAATTATGACTGTAAAAAGTTAATAATAAAATTTAAGGAAATAATCAGTGAATTATTCAACAACACTTATAAGATGCACAAAATGTAATAAAAGAAATTCAGTATATTCTTTTGCAAAATATCATTATTGTGATAAATGCAACAACCTAATCTTATCTAAATAGATAAAACCTAATTTAAACTACATAAAAAATATGTAGTTTAATATACTTACCAAAATCATTATATCATAACTACAACTATAAACTAGGCTATATGTTTTAATTTACTTTCAATATAATTATTAACACTAACTAAATCATTACCACTTATATATTTACTAATAACTTTGCTGATTTTAATGATTTTCTTTTTATCATTTTTCATAACTGCAAAATCAATATGTTTTTTATATTTCACAACTAATTCATTTTCTGTATTTAAAATAACACCTTTTTTATTTTTAAGAAAACTTTTATATTTAGATATTAGTGAAGTAAATTTTAATCTTCTTAATTTTTTAGTTCTTTGATTTTCCCAATTAATCCTATTTACATAAGGTGATTTATAATAAGTATAATCTCCAAAAATATCAGGCTTACCTTGAATCTCATATATACCATTATTTAAAACAGCTTTTTCATTGATTAAATTATTATTAAGTGAATTAGTCCAAGAAACTATATTTATATCTAAAAAGGCTTTATTCATATCTTCTACACTATTAAAGTAACATATAGCAAAAGTAGTTACATCATAATGTTTAATATTATAAAAATACTCTTTAATAGACCAGATATTATCACCTTTACCTATCTTAAATTTATTTTTTGCTTTAAAAATTACTAAATAATGTGGTTTCATAATTATATTACCTTCTTCCAATTTATATCTTTTGTCTCAAAATCATTATGATAATTACAACTAGCACAGGCAAAATCACATTCTTCTTTTTGATAAATTAAATCTGAAACAAAATTTTGTACTTGATTATCTTCATTAAAAAATATTTTCATATAACTTCTACTACAACCTATTTCTTCTTTATACATACTAAGACCAATCACTAAGTTTGTTTGACAATCTACAATATCATATCCAGAATTATTTACTGCTTCTCTTAACAATCTTTGTTTAGTCTCTTCAATCTTAGTCATTAAATACCTTTTTGTTTTATTTTATCATAATTTACCTTACAGAATGGTTAAAATAACTATTTTTTATCTTATTTTATTTATAATAGTGTTATATAACTAACAAATAGATTAAAGAAAAATCTAGTTTTTATTTTTAGATATATAATAAAGATAACTTGTAAAATACATTCAGTTTTATAAGTAAATTAAAATACAAAGGATATACAAATGAATACTATAAAAAAATGGATAGTTAATAAATTATTAAAAGGAATAAAATCAATCTTAATTGAAAGTTTTGTTAGACTTATATTTTATTCTATTCTTATTGCAATCACTGGCTTAATACTAACTCTATTATATAATAACAATATATTAGAAATAGGAAATAATTTCCTATATACAGAGGATTATATGAATAAACTTTTTAATATGAATAAGATTAGTACAAATAATTTTACCAATCTTGATGGTTTTGTGTCAATGTTTTCAAATACTTTTGCTGATTTTTTCAAAGGTATATTTGTTATTACTATATTTGAAAAAATATTAATGACTTCTTTTATAAACCCTATTTTTATAAAAAAATAAACCTATAATTAACCACCCTTTAAGCCTTGTTTTGGTATAATCTATATACAAATAAAATATAAGGCTTAAACTATGAACTTACCATTCAAAACCCTAAACACATTCCAAAAGTATTGTGATAATCAATTAACTTATGAAGAATTTTTATCTGGTATTAATGAAATTGATACTGCTTATGCAATGGATAAATGGAAATCATTTCAAAATAACCCTGTTGGTTTTATAACTTCTGAAAATAGATATGAATTTTTTAAAGAAATTCTAAACACTATTGAAAAAACAGGTTATAAGGCTTAAAATACAAGTCTCACACTAAATAATATATAATATATTATCTTATATAGTCTTTAATTAGACTATATACCTTAAATTATTCTATTTAGTAGTAGAAATTACCTATTAAATATAAATACCTCTAAAAACCCCTAAAAATATCCTATTAAAGTTTTTGTATATAATTAGATATATTTATCTATATGTAAGTATGATTATTGTATAATATATTATCTAAAAAAAAGGCTTTACTTATGATTCTATACTCTTCAAATGATTTCAAAATACAAGAATTTAAAAGAATTCTAGGTAATGCTATTGAAATTAAAAAAGGTAAAGATTTAGAAGAAGTAAATGGAACTGCTCTGGAAGTTATTAAATATAAAGCTTTAGAATATGGAAATGGTAGTATAGTAGAAGATAGTATATTGCTTGTTAATGGAAAAGAAGTAGTAGATATTAAGTTTAATGAAAATTCTCTTATTGATGGTGCTAATGCTACTTGGTTGGTTTCTCTTGGATATAATCTTAATGGAGAAATTTTTGTGTATCAAGGTGTGATACATGGAACTATTAAACAAACTAATAAAGAAGGATATAGTTTTGCTCCTTATTTTTATCCTAATGGAACTGAATTATCTTTAGAAGAATTAGAAAATAAAGGAATGAAAGAAAATTTCTCTGCTAGAAAAATTGCTTTAATGAATTTAAAAGAAAATAACTATTTATTTAGATTAAAAAAGAAAGAAATAGTTGAATGGGAAGGGGAATATCAAAAAGTTGCATAATTTCTATGATTTAATCATATAATCTATACAAGTAAAAGATATAAAAGGAAAAATATGATTTTAATTGATGAAATATCTTTAAATGTAATTGCAAGAGCAGAATATAATACTGAAATATTAATAGAAGTTAATTATTTGATAAAAATTAATGAAGATATAAGTATGACTAATATGTTAGATAAAAATGGTGGTATTTCTAAATTATCTTTATTAAAATTAGATAATGTTGCTATACCTCTCCTAAATATGATAAAATTATCTAATCCTATTAACTTTGATAAAAAATATGAAAAATACTTATTATTAAAGTTAATGCCTATATTTAAAGAAAAATATCCTAATCTTTCTAAATATGAATTTTATGAAGAAAAAGATAGATTAATTTTTAAAATTTACACTTAATAAACAAGTTATTAAGCAGTCTATAAGCCTCTTTTCTGTATAATATAAGTAACAAAAAAGAAAAGGACTTATAAACTATGAGTAAAATACCAAACATCCAAACACAACCAACTACTGTTGCTTCTATTGAGGCTTTAACTATATCTGCTTTAAAAATTAGAGATAAACAACAATCTGTGAATGTTGAGGCTACTTCTGCTGATATGTTTATTTTGAATGATACTCAAATCAAAAGCAAACTAAAAGATTTTTTAGTATCTTATGTTTCTGCTAATAAAGTGGAAGTTGATATAGAAGATGTTAATTTTTCTAAGAATATGACTAATAATCATATTATCTGCTATATACCAAAATGGTAATAGCAGAACAACTATAACTTTGGGCTTAAGATATAGTTGATATTAAAGTATATCTAAATATTAACTTAAAAAATAGATATATAGTTATATACTATCTAAAAATTGCTAACTCTCTAAAAAAAGAATTTCTATAAGTGTTAAAACTTAAGTAAAGAGCCTAAAGAAAAAACTACTTAGGAAGAAAATTCTTTTTTTTACTATCTTATACCTATAAAATTAAATATTAAAATATTTAATGACTGACTTAACTATTTTAGTTTAGTTAAAAAAGAATTTCTCTTAAGTAAAAATCCTCCTTCTATAAAAACTTCTTTTTGAAATAGATAAATAAAATAAAAATAAGAAATGATAAATCATTTCAAAAATAAAGACTAAATAAGATAGTCTAAAAAAAGAAGTTTGAAAATAATAAAATTAGATAAAAAAATGTAAGTGTCTCCTAGTTATTGTATCAGAGAGCTAAAACTTGAGGAAATTGGCTGATAAAATAGTAGTAGGTATAATTCTAGTTATTATAGCAGAGTTTCAATATAGAAGTATATTCCAATAAAATTGAAATATCTATCAAAATAAAATAAAATCCCATTTTTATGTAAATAACACTTAATATTCTTTTTTAATCATATAATAGTATTATAAAGAATATTTAAGAAAAAAAGGTTATAATGATGGAACAAATACTAATATACATATTTATAGTGCTATTTATTTTTACAGTAATAGCATTATTTCTTATATATGAATTTACAATTCTATTATTAGAAGCATATAAAGAAATTCATAAAATATATACAAGGAAAACAAATGAAGATAGACAATAAGATAATAATTAAATTTCATACAGATTTTAAATACATAAGTAATTTAGAAAATGAATTAGAATTAAAAAAACAAATTGGATTAAGATTAAAATATATCTTAAAGAATGAAGATAAATTCATAAATGCAATCACTAATAAAATAGAAAAAGAAGCAATGATAAAAATTTTAGCATTAAAAAAAGAATTCAATATAAATATATTAAATTTTAGAAATTTTATAAACTTTATTAGAGATAATCAAAAGAAACCTAGTTTTAATATTAAAGAAGAAAGAAGTTTTTATCTTTTTTACAATTACAATTTTAAAGATAAAGTAGGTCAAGATAAATTAAAAAGATATACAGAAATATTTAGATTACAGACTCTATTCCCATTAATACAAACTCTGTTTAATAATCCAGATAATATCTTTTTAGACAGAAACTATATTACTATGCAAAAAATTAAAGATTTTAGAATAAAATTTAAAAGAAACCCTATAACTAAAAATAATCCAAAAACAGATAAAGAAAAAGAAGAATTAAAATTAAGTTTTCTATATAATAGGATAAAAGCAAATAATTATAAAATTCTTAGAAATATAAAAAACATTAGATTAATAGAAATAAATAATTTTATTAATGAAGGAAAACAACTTTTAGAACAATCAAAAAAAGAAAAGATAATTAAACCTTATAAAGTAGTTTTAAAATGGATTAAAGATAATAAAAAATTACCTATACCTTCTAAAAATCAAGTAATTTATCAAAAAATGTCAAGAATGATAATAAATGATTTTAAATTTCAAATAGAGCAAGGTCAAAATGTTAGTGAATTAAAAGAATTGATTAAAAAATATAAAAAATAATTTTTTTACATAGTTTTTCCTTTTTTATACATATAATATAAACATAACATTAAATAATAAGGAAACAGTTATGATACTGACAAAAACAGAATTAGAAGCAAGAGAAGATAATGAAAAGTTAATTATATATTTAGAATATGTTAATAATTTATTTAAAAAATTTCAAGAAAATAAATCAAGTGAATATAAAAAAGAATATACTTTATATTGTTTAGGTGTTAAAAGTGTATATACAAATATAATAAATACACTAGATATTATGACAACTACACCAGCATTATCCAAAAATCATTTAAAAGATTATCAAAATCTTATGTATAGACATTTTACATTTTTTGAAGAAAATAAAAATTCTAATGATTCTGCTAAAAAAGAATTATATAGAGGACAAAAACAAGCAATGGAAGATATAAAAGCTTTATTCTCCAATATTTTTTATGAAGAAATACCAAACTTTTAATATTCCTCTAACTCCCTAAATCCTTATCAATATCATATTTTATATATAATTAGAATATGATATTTAATATTTTTACATTTTTAAGGTATCATCATTTTAATTTTAATATTATAATAGAAGTATTAAATAAAAGGAAACACTATGAGTATCAAAATGATAGATGCAATCACAAACAAAATAAATTTATATAAAGAACACATATTTAAAGATAGTATAGCAGAATCAAATCTATACAAAGTTTTAGAATCTG
>Ga0256827_10001776_pt1 | contig 13884 bp, 18 predicted proteins | sample CV84metaG_FD_185977 | JGI IMG/M metagenome (GOLD analysis project Ga0256827, IMG submission 185977) | Hydrothermal vent microbial communities from East Pacific Rise, Pacific Ocean - CV84 | ecosystem: Environmental > Aquatic > Marine > Hydrothermal vents | place: Pacific Ocean: East Pacific Rise... | reverse complement strand
ATTTTTAGGTAAAAGTATTGGCTTTCCAGCCTTTGTTGTTGGTAGGGGTGGCGTAGTGGTGACATTGACTACTTTTATCTCTTTGGCTTTGATAGTCTCTACTTTTTGAGATGTTACTACTTTGGATTTCATCGTCTTTATAATTTCGATATTTTCTATTACTTTTTTCTCTTCTTTTGCAGGAGGAATTTTATCAGTAACAGTTGGAATAGAAGGCTTTAGCCTCGCTCTCTCTTTTGGGATTTCATCTTTCTGGGCTAAAGCCTCCGACTCCAAACCTTGCAGATAATAAAAGAGAGCCAATCCCCCCAAAGCTAAAGTACCAACCAACCAAATAACCTTCTTAAATATATTCTTTTTTTGAGCTTTTTTCTTTTTGATAAGCTTACGAAGATTAAAACACTCCACAGCATTAAAAGTTCCTGATTGATTTGCTAATGCGTTAACCAAGCCAACTAAATAGAGCTTTTTATTTTTACTAAAAAATACCCCACTCCCCGAAACCCCCTTCATATATTCAATAGCATCCTCACCCGAAGTATCATTGGTCATATCTAAAAGTTCTATCTTAAATCGCTCTCTATCAATAGCATCATCATTGCATTTTGCCCTAAAATTATGAGCCTTATTTAAGCCTGTAGGAAATCCTCTAATATAGTAATTTGGGTTATATGATACCTCATCAAACAACACCCTATCAAAACGAGGTAGCTCTTTGGAATTTAGCTCTAACAGCACTAAATTTCCAATAGTTTTAATCCCCTTAGCATAGAGTCTGGCTTGATTATGAAAAATAAACTCCACCTCATCAGACTCAATCTCTTCTACTCTTTTAGCTTTCCCATAGATAACATGATGCACGGTTAGAATATAAGGCTTGTTTTTATAGGTTATTAAAACCCCTGTACCTCGCTCTTTAGTGGTCTCTATCTCTACAGTTAAATTTTTTATTTGGTCTCTTATCTCTTTTTCATTCATTCTCTCTCCTAATGGTCGATAAATCTACCCTACAGCTCTATCTTCTGACAATCATATATAACCTCACAGTTATATCTATCCTCTTCCTCTTCACTTAACAGATAGGTTTGTGACCCATCATAAACATCTTTAGAGTAGTTATAATAGAGGTATATTTTCTCATTTTTATCTCGCCATTTATGGCACAAGAGCCTTGCCAAAGTCTCTATATTTGGGTGTCCATACCTTCCATTAGTACTGATAATATAGTGATTACACTCCACCAAAGCCAAAAACTCCTCACTGGTATGATATTTGCTTCCATGATGAGCCAATTTAAGATAATCTACTCTAAGCCTATTTTGGGATGAATAGCCCATTTTTTTAAGTGAAGAAATAATAATCATATCTTTGGCATCTCCTAAAAGTAGAAGCGTTTTTTCTTGAAAGTATATAAACATAGAGAGACTAGCTCCATTGGCAGGGTCATCTTTGAGCCGTTTCTCTCTGAATGGTCGTTCTATTAACAGTTGTTCCAAATCAACAGAGTTTTTAATCTTTTCTATGGTTTGGCTAATCAAAGCTTCTTCTTTAACCTTGCCAATGGAAAAAGCATGATTAAAGACCTCTAAAGCCTCATAACTTGGAGATAAAAACTCTATACTCAATCCAAAAAGATCAAAGGCTTTAGCCTCTGTGGTTATCTCTTCTCTATTACTTCTAAAACTTTCCGAACCATTAATAAAATCAATCAATGCAATACCATCAGATTCACTAATCATAGTAGAGTTACTCTTTTTTATCATTTTGCCTGAATTAAAAAAGATATTTTGCACTTTATCTTTTTGAGAGCTATCGAGTAGTTTTAAAATACCTCCTATATGGTCTTTGTCGATATGGGTAATAAAGATTGCATCTAGTTGCTCTATTTTTCGTAGAGCTTTTTTGATATATTTGGTATAGGTGTTTGGCATACCACCATCTATTAGGATATGATGCTCTTGTTTGTCATCCCCACTGTATGAGAGCAAAAGAGCATCGCCACTGAAAGCTTTTAGGATTTGGAGGGTTAGTCTATTCTGCATATTTTAATAACATGTAGCTACTTTTTCTATTTTTCCTACAGTAAGAGGAATAGTAGGGAAATAAAGTAAAGAGTCACAAACTTGAATATCTTTATCATTTTTCAAAGTAATATATCCATTTTGTTCTCTAATTCTTGTATAAAAAGTATCTGAAAGATGTGGTTTTACCAATTCCATTTGCTCCAACTATAGCTGTAATAGGGTAATCAAATCTGATGGTTACATCTTTGACACCTCTTAAGCCTACCTCATTAAATGAGATATAGGTTAGCTTTTGGTCGAAGTATGGGGTTTGCCATTTTTGGGCTAGTTGTTTTTGGATGGACATTATTTTATTGGCATATCATAGATTTTTACTTCTACATCTTTATTATTGACACTGTATAACGCTTTTATAGTAAAAATTCCTGTTTTACCAATTGAGTTAAAAAATGCTTTGGAAAAAATAGTTCGTTTAGGGTCAACTATTATTTTATTATCAACAAAAATAGAATTAGTTCCATCATAACTTTTTTCTCCACTATCATTTGTTACATAACTTGATAAAATCTCGATAGATAAAGGTTTATCACTTTTATTATGATATTCAATAAGCATACTTACACCACTTCCATAAGATTTAGCCATTTTGGTGTACTTTATCAAAATATCCTTATTTTCAAAAAAATACTTACCATGAGGTATACTAGAAATTTTCGAGGGTGTAACAGATGAAGAGATAGAAGATAAACTATCAGAAGAGACCTTAACACTATTCTGCCCCATTAATTTAGCCACACTCCCAACCTTTGGAATTTTAGTAGAAGCACTAGAGATAATCATAGCCGACTCCACCGAGATTATCCGAGCATTAACCTTAATATCATTGCCTAAATCGGTCAAAGAGCCTGTCACAATCGAATCTACATTTAGAATCTTGCCAACCTCTTTCATTGATTTTGGGTCTAGTAATCCACTGCTAGAGAGTTTGAGCTGTTTTAGTACTTTGTTTAGCTGTCGCCGTTCTACTATCTCGTAACCTTTCTCTTTTTTGTTTTTTAGAAGCTCATTGATTAGCTCTTCGGCTAAAAAACGCCCCAAGTCTGTTACATTATCGTTTAAATCGCTAAACTCTATGACAGCTATCTTTTTTTTGCCCTCTTGAAGCATACTATCAGATATGGATTTTCCTATCTCTGCTACACCTAATTCTAAATTGGATGCTCCAAAGCTTGATATAGTTAAGAGTAGAATTGATAAAAATAGAGTTTTTTTATATATTTGCATATTTTCCCTTTTTATTTTAGCTGTTATATTACAGAAAAAAAGGTTATTTTTTACATAAAATTATTTTTTTTAAATCTAAAAAAATATTTTTTGTTAAATAGGACATTTTTTGGTCAGATTATTTGAACTACTTCTGCTATACTTCTCTCATGAAAAAAACTTACGCCTATAATCACAAACCTATTAATTTTAACTTTGCTCAAACTATTGAACGATTCTTTGTAGAAGAGATTCCTCTTTTTAAATTTGCAGACAAAGGCTCTAATCTTATATTAAAGATTAAAAAATCGGATATGAGTACTTTTAAACTTATTACTGTAATTGCCAAAGCAACACAGCTTGAACAGCGAGATATTGGTTATGCAGGTCTTAAAGATAAGAGTGCAACAACAATTCAATATATCTCTATTCCTAGAGAGTATGAAAAAGATGTAGTTAAGAACTTGACAACAGAAAAAATAGAGATTTTAGAGAAAAAATATAGTAAATTTCCTATTAAAGTTGGTCAACTTAAAGGGAATAGATTCTCTATTGTTCTTCATAATGTCAGTAGCGAATCGAAAAAAGAGATAGAGAGAGTAGCCAATGAGATGGTTAAAAAGGGTATACCTAACTATTATGGTTATCAACGATTTGGAGAGGATTCTAAATCTTATGAGCAAGGTAAAGAGATAGCTCATTCAGGAAAAAAACTAAAAGGTGCAAAAGAGAAGCTTTTGGTTTCGGCTTATCAGAGTTTTTTATATAACTCTTGGTTATCTGAACGAATCTCTATCTCTAGGACTATTGATAAGAATTCGGTAGATGATGCCTCTAAAATTTTGGAGTATCCAAGAGAGCTTGTAGATGTTCTAAAAAAACAGCCTCACTTTTTTAAACTTTTTATTGGCGATGATATGCAGAGTTACCCTTATGGTAAAAGCTATCCATTACAAGATTTTAAAAGAGGTTCAAAAGATTTCTTGGCTCAAAAATATAGCCCCACTGGTCTGTTGGTTGGATTTAAAGTAAAAAGAGCCTTATCAGATGCAAGACAACTAGAAGAGCCTTTTGATGATAGTGAGCTTTATGCACTTAAAGGCGACCGAAGATATGCTTGGATTTTTCCACAAGAGTTAAGCTTTAAATATAATCAATCAGAAGAGAAGTTAACTATCAATTTCTATCTGCCAAAAGGCTCTTATGCTACAACATTTTTAGAAGAGATTGCAAAAAAATCACTAAAAGCAAAAAATATAAGATAAAAAGAAAAGAAAAAAAATTATCAAAATATGTTAAAATTCTAAAAAACAACCTCTGCTGTTATATAAACAGCAGTTAAATGAGAATTTATGACTATTATTAACCCCACTTACCTCTATATAGAAAATTCATTTAAAGAGAATTTGGCTATTGCCTTTTCAGACAAGATTGAAGCTATTGATACATTCCAAAATCTGCAAAAGACATACCCCTCTGCAACCATTCATAATGCAGGACGAAACTCGGTACTATACCCAGGGTTTATCAACACTCATGTACATTTAGAGTTTTCAGCAAACAGTACAACTCTTCAATATGGTAGTTTTATGCCTTGGCTAGATTCGGTTATAGAGAATCGTGATGAGTTGGTTGGAAAATGTGATAACAGTAGAATGATGCAAGCATGTCAAGATATGATGCGTTCTGGGATTACAACCTTTGGAGCAATCTCTAGCTTTGGAACAGAGCTAGAGGTATGTATGAAAACACCTCAAAAGGTACTCTTTTTTAATGAACTAATTGGTTCAAATGCCTCTACTGCTGATATGTTATATAACGATTTTCTAGAACGCCTTGATGCCTCTAAGGTGTGTGGTTCAGGAGTGATACCAGCTATTGCTATTCATGCACCCTACTCTGTTCATCCTATTGTCTTAAAACGTGCTATTGATGTTGCCAAACGGGAAAAACTTCCTATCTCGGCTCACTTTCTAGAGTCACAAGCAGAGAGAGAGTGGTTAGAGAGTAATTCTGGTGATTTTCTAACATTTTTTCAGAAATTTTTCTCTACCTCATATGCTGTAACAGAGATAAAAGAGTTTCTAGAGAGCTTTGATGATATTCCAACCCATTTTGTCCATGCAGTTCAAGCAACCAAAGAGGAGTTGGACCATTTAGCACAAAAAGGACACTCTATAGCTCACTGCCCACGTTCAAATCGTCTACTTGGTTGTGGAAGATTGCCTATAGAAGAGCTTATAAAAAGAGATATACCATTTACTGTAGCTACTGATGGGCTTAGTTCTAATAACTCACTAAATATTTTTGATGAACTAAGAGCAGGATTAATGTTACACCATTTAGGAGAGCTTGAAAAGTTAGCAAACTTATTGATAAAAAATATTACATCAACACCAGCTAAGATATTTAATCTGAATAGTGGAGTAATAGAAGTTGGAAAAGATGCAGATTTTGCTCTGATAAAACTGCCTGATGAGGTTAAAAATATTGAGAGTATAGCTTTGCAAACTATTTTGCATACAAAAGAAGTTAATAAGGTCTATATAGATGGAAAACAGGTAGGGTTGGCTTAAGCCGACCTTTAATTATTAACGAGGTGGTCGGCTAAAGCCAACCCTACAAGAAATATTTTTATTTCTTGTCATCGGTGGAGTTGTCATCTTTATTGTCTTCTCCACCACCTCCCATAAGAAACTTTCCATACATCATAAGGGCAACAACACCAAAAACAACTAAATATACAACCCAAGGTTCTCTATTCATCTAATTCTCCTCTTTTTTTGTAGCAGTTTTGATATAGAGATATCCTACATCACTAGCAACTGTAACTTTTCCAATAATATTCCAATACCCTTTTATATCCAATTTTATTGGCTGTATGGTATATTGTCCATTACTGTATTTGAAACTATTTAGGTTAATATCATGGTCATTTTTAATAGGTCGTGTAATTTGAAAAGAGATATTTGCATCACTAACAGAGGTTTTACTTTTTTTATCAACTATCTCTAGTGATATTGTGTTCTCTCCTAGATTTAACATCTCTTGATTTTTACTATACTTCTCTAAAGAGCGTTGACCGTACTGTATATCTGAAAAATCCATCCCTACAGTTCTGCTATTTATAGTAACTTTTGTCTCATATTTAGCATTAAATTTATTATTAGCAATAACCATTTTATTATAATTATCATCTACATGTTGATATTTTTCCATAAAACTTCTATCTTCATAGACAGGAGTCTCTACAGCACTCTTGATTGTCCATACAATCAAAGAGAAAGTGTATCCAAAAATCAAAAAGAAGAAGAGAAGCCAAAAATGATATTTTTTAATTTTCATTTATGCTTTTCTCCCTTTTCTCATCGCATAGAAGTAGGCAAATAGACCTGTTAAAACTAAAAAGTACATAAGGTATCTCCAAAAGTTTTTAAAGGCTGAAGCTCCACTCTCTATACTTGAATCTAATTTAATCCCTTTTTTCTCCATTGCTACTATATCTACAAGCTCTCCATAACCATTTAATAGTGCTACAGAAAGTTTAGAGTAGACAGAGTTTTTATCTTTTGAGACAAGAATAGGAATAATTATTCTATCCAAGATTCTATCTTTGTCAATAATGCTATTTAAATCCTCTGAATTAAATAGATTAATGTGCATATCATCAACAGCTACAGATATAAGTACATAAGGACTCTTTACTTTAGTTAAAAGATTATCTTCTAGCTTTTTAATAAGTAAATATCTCTCTTTTTTATCTTTGACATCTTTAGAAAGGTATGACTTTTTTGTGTAAATATAAACGTTAACACCAGTCTTTTCAAATAGCTCTTTTCCCATCTCATCTATCTTTTGAATAGTTCTTGGGTCAATAAGCTCTTTACCTTCTAAAATAAAACGACTGTTGGTATTGATAACTTGGGGTACTGATGATGAGGGGGTACTAACATTTGCATTTTCTGAAGCGATTAAAGAACTCTCTGTGATAAGAAGGAGTGCAAAAAGCACCCCTAATTTTTTTAATAAAACTCTCATTTATTAAATAAATACTTTAAGTGGATTAAAGAATGAAAGCATAATTGAAGCAACTGCTGATGCAAGTAGCATAATTCCTATAATTTTATCCATCTTATTCTCCTTGATTTTTTCTATATTTAATGTTTTCAAGACTGTTCATTTTTAATGCACCTAAATCTTGATTAACTGTATAGAAGTTTGTTGCTTGTTCTTGTTGAACGTTAATAGCCATAACAGTTAAAACAACCAATATTGTTAACATTAGACCTACAGCTACTGCATATCCAACAAGACCATGCATAAAGCTAAATAGTCCACCCTCTGTTCGAGGGTCAATTTGTGTATTTCCTGCCATACTATTCTCCTTGTATTGATTGTAGGTAAGTTGCTACAGCTTGTACTTGAGTATCATTTAGACGACCCTTAAAGCTTGGCATAGTACCAATAATACCTTTTTTACCTTTGTCTAGAACATGAGTAACTAAAGTGTTATCATATCCAGCAAGGTTTGGAGCCATACCATTCATACCTTTACCATCTGCACCATGACAAGATGCACACGCTGCAAATTCAGCAGGTTGTTCGCCCTTCATACCACCAGCAATCCAAGTTGCAATTTTCTCTGCACCTGCACCACTAGCCATACCTGGAGGCATCATACCCATTGCATAACCAAGTTTATTTGAACCATTGTTAATAACATCAAGAATCTGCTCTTTGCTCATTCTGTGTGTTAAATCCTGAGCTTTATCACCCATTCCATCAGCTTCTGCACCATGACATGGAGCACACTGTACAAAGAAGATAGATTGACCCATTGCTTGTTTAGTCTCATCATTCATATTATCATGAGTAGATTTAAACTTAGCGTTATATTCACCTACCTCTTCATTGTATTGACCAATTTGTGAAAATTGATTAACAGGATAACCTACATACCAGTACCACAGCATCCATACAATAGTACCCATAAATATAATTGCCCAACCAGTAGGAACGGGATTTGTATATTCACCAATTCCATCCCAATTCTCATCTGCAAGCTCTCCACTTGCTGTATCATTTTTAATCTGATTTACATATTTTAATGCAACAAATACGGTAATACCAATAATTGCCGCTGCCCCTAACATTGTAAGGTCATTTATATAATCGTCACCTAATGAAAAAGCGTCACCAGCCATAAAGTAGGTTCCAGCCATTAGAGCGACAATTAGTAAAATACCACCTTTTGTCATAGAATTCATACTATTTCCTCCTTAACTTTTATTTTTTCTCTCTTCAAGAGGAGTGGCATCAAGAGAGTCATTATGTACTAAATCTGAATACTTTTCATAGTCTCTCTCTCCTGTTCTGTCCCTCTTGTATATAGAGTAAGCATAACTATAAAAGACGATAAAAGTAAATAGTGTAATAAAAAACTTTGCATACCCTTGTATGGTCAGTAGTGTCTCTTGATCCATAATCTACCTCTTATTTTAAAGAATTTAAGTATGCGATTAACGCTACTATCTCTGGAATTTCTCCATTTGCTACTTTATCTTTTACTGATTGATTTTTCATGTCAGCAGTAATTAATTTTGCTTCAGCCAAAGCTGATGCTTTAGCATCCTCTAATGAACCCAATTTAGGCATACCCTCTGTATCATAAGGAACACCAAATACTGATTTTACAGTATACGCTTCTGCATAAGCAGTATCAATATCTGCTATATTCTCAAACATATGAGGATAAGCTGGCATCACTGTACCAGGAACAACTGATGATGGTTGTTTCATGTGATTCTCATGCCAATCTGTTGTTCTGTAGTTTCCTACTCTTAACAAATCTGGACCAGTTCTTTTAGAACCCCATAAGAATGGTCTATCATAAGCATACTCTCCACTTAGTGAATACATACCATATCTATCTGTTTCAGATTTAAATGGTCTAATTAACTGTGAGTGACATGCATTACATGAATCTTTAATATAAATGTGACGACCTGCTAACTGCAATGTCGTATAAGGTTTAGTCCCAACTGTTGGTTGAGAAGCCTTTGCAAACTCTGGAATTACTTCAATAATCCCTGCAAAAGCAACAAATGCAAAAAGAACCACTGCAAAGAAAAATGGTCTTTGTTCTAGCCAATGAAACATAATTTCTCCTTTCTCTTAAGACGCCATAGGTGACGCATTAGCTGGTTCTCTATCAAGAACTCTACCTGATGTTGCTGTTTTATACATATTCCATGAGAACATCAAGAATCCGATTAAGTAGAACAATCCACCAACACCTCTAATAGTGTAGTAAGGGTGCAATACTTCAACTGTATCAATAAATGAGTATAATAAAGAACCGTACTCATCATACGCTCTCCACATCATACCTTGTGTAATACCTGCAATCCACATAGAAGTAAAGTAAAGAACAATACCTACTGTTTGAATCCAGAACTGTTTTTCCATCAAAGATTTAGAGTAAAGCTCTCTCTTCCATAATCGAGGAGCCATGTGGAATAGACCAGCCATAATCATAAATCCAACCCAACCAAGAGTACCATCATGAACGTGACCTGGAATCCAATCTGTAAAGTGAGCAATAGCATTTACTGATTTAATAGCCTGAATAGGACCTTCAATAGTTGATAACATATAGAATGTAGAACCAAGAATCATAAACTTAATCAATGGAGATGATTGAAGCTGTTGCCACTCACCCTTCATTGTAAGAAGCATGTTAATTGCAGAACCCCAAGATGGTAAAATAAGAACAACTGACATTGTAGAACCCATAGTCTGAACCCAGTCAGGAACTGTAGAGTAAATTACGTGGTGTCCACCAGCCCATAAGTAAACAAACATTAATCCCCAGAAAGCAAGAACAGAAAGTTTATATGAGAATACATTTTGTCCAGACTCTTTTGGTAAAAAGTAGTAAATTATAGCAATAATTGGTGTTGTAAATACAAATGCAACAGCATTATGTCCATACCACCATTGAACCATAGCATCATTTGTTCCAGAGTACATAGAAACAGAGTGTAAAATTGAACCCTCTCCAGAAACCAAGAATGTAGGAACTTCCATATTATTCCACAAAAATAACATAGCAACTGCTAAGAATGATGACATGTAGTACCAAGTAGAAACATAGATAGTTCTCTCTCGTCTCATACCAATCATACCAAACATAGCAACACCCCATAAAACCCACCATACAACGATAAGTAAATCTAATGGCCACTCTAATTCTGCATACTCTTTAGAAGTAGTAATACCTAAAGTAAGTGTTACTACTGCTAAAAGAATAGTTATAAAATAGAGCCAAAAGTGAAGTCTTGAAACTACTGTTAGGAATTTTGATTCCTTTAGAGACATTTTTAATGTTCTCTGTCCAACATAATACCATGTTGCAAAAATACCACTTAAGGTAAATCCAAATGCGACGCCGTTAGTGTGAATTGGTCGTAACCTAGAAAATGTACCGTACTCTCCAGCTAAATTACTTAACTCTGGGAACGCTAATTGAAAGGCTATAATTACACCTACCGTCATACCGATGATACCAAACAAAATTGTCGTAAAAGTAAACAGTTTTACGATTGAGTAGTCATACTCAAGTTGTGCATTGCTTTGCATCAATACCTCCTCTTAAAAATTTGATAGAATAGTGACATAATGTGACTATACAGTATAAATACTATAATTATAACTATTAACATTTACTTAAAATAATAAGAAACTCTTATCATGTTCAATCTCTGTTTACTTTTTGTAGAGAAAACATTTTCAATGTAATTCTTAAATGTTTTTTTATGTTTTTTAAAATAGTTACGATTGTTATTTTCTTTTTTATCATTAAAAAAATATGTTAAAATCTATAAAAAAGTAGACAAAATGTCAATAGAACACTATATAAAAGCCATTGAAGATACCCACATTATCTCAAAAACTAATACAGATGGAATTATCACATTTGTCAACGATGAGTTCTGTAAAGTCTCTCAATTCTCTAGAGAAGAGTTAATTGGTAAAAGTCATAACATTGTCCGACATCCTGATGTTCCGAAACAACTTTTTGAAGAGTTATGGGAGACAATAGAAGAGAAAAAAGTCTATAAAGCTACAATTCAAAGTCTCTCAAAAAATGGTTTAACATTCTATCTTAATACAACAATTATTCCGATGTTAGATAATAAGCAAAATATAATTGAATATATTGCTATAAGATATGATGTAACAAAAGAGATTCAATCAACACTATATAAAGAGCAGTTAGAGCAGGCTCTAAAAGAGCAAAAAGCACTCTTTATGGAATCTCGTTTTGCAAGTCTAGGACAGATGTTAGCAAATATTGCTCATCAGTGGAGGCAACCACTTTCGGAACTTAACTTGGTACTATTTTCACTTAAAAAATCTGCCGAAAAACAAGATTATGAGAAAGTAGGAGCTTACTATAAAAAATCTAAAGAGCTTACAAAAAGTATGTCACAAACAATTGAAGTCTTCTCTGATTTTTTTAATCCTAATAAAGTACATCAGAACTTTCATCTAACAGTGGCTGTTGATGATGCTATTCGTATGCTTAGAGATGATTTAGAGAGTGAAGGGATTGAAATAGAGACCTATTTTGAAGATATTTATGTTAAAGGAATTTCTAATGAGTTAACACAGGTAGTTGTTAATCTTCTACTTAATGCAAAAGATGCTTTTATTCAACAAGATAAAACACGAGTACCCTCTATATATAAAGTAATAAAAACAATTAATATTAGAGTATCTAAATCTTTTATTGGAACAAAGAGTTATGCACTTATTATTGTCGAAGATAGTGCAGGAGGAATCCCTTTTAAAGATATAGATAAAATATTTGAACCTTACTTTAGCACTAAACATGCTTCTGTAGGAACAGGAATAGGTCTATTTATATCTAATTTAATTATTCAAAAAAGTCTACATGGTACAATAGAGGTTATAAATAGTATCAAAGGTGCTAAATTTACCATAACAATTCCATTAAAAGAGGAGGAGTAGTTGATGTATCGAGATTTAAAAAACATTACCGTTCTATTAGCAGAAGATGAAAAAAAACTATCTGAATTAATGAAAGATGCGATTGGTGAATATTTCCAAGAATTTATTGTTGTGGAAGATGGCATAAAAGCACTAGAGGCATATGAAAAATATCAACCTGATATAGTAATAACCGATATACTTATGCCAAAATTAAATGGATTGGCACTATTAAAAAAGTTAAGAATAGAGAGTGAAAAACTTACAATTATTATATTAAGTGCATATAGTGACACACCTAAACTTTTACAAGCCATAGATTATGGAGTAAGCAAATATTTTATTAAACCTCTAGACCCTGATGAACTATTGGATTATATACTAACACTTGTTCCAAAACTTGAACAGAGTCATACCATAAAACTGATAGATAACTTTTTATTTAACAAAAGTAAAAAACAGCTCTTTTTAAAAGAAGAACTTATCTCATTAACAAAACGAGAAGTAGATTTTTTTACTCTATTACTGAGACAAGAGGAGTATCTTGCAAACAATCCATTAATAAAAAAACATCTTTGGAATGATGAAACTGTTCTAAATGAGAGACTTAGAACTTTTATTAAACGACTACGAAATAAAACCTCTAAACAGTTGATTAAAAATAACTCAGGGCTAGGATACAGTATTACTCTTTCTCTTTAAGCTTCTCCATCTCTTCAAGCTTCTTAGCTCTTAGTGCTTTCTGTTTGTTCTCTCTGTTTACAGCATCTTGTAAATCTTCAGGAGAATCAAAAAGCATTCCATCCATCATCTTTTTGGAGTCATCAAAGTCACCTTTTCTTATACTCCAAATAAAAATTGTCAAAAGTGTAAAACTTGCAAAAAGACCAACAATTAACTCTAGTTTTAAGACTGCATTCATTTTTTTATAACTCCTTGGTTTTAATTCTCATTGAGTTTCCTACAACGATAAGAGAACTCAAACTCATAGATAACGCTGCTACCAGTGGAATAACATATCCTGCCATTGCTAAAGGAATTGTTACTACATTATAAATTAATGATAACAGTAGATTCTGTTTAATAAACTTATAGGTACGATGAGATATAACAAAACTATTTTTTACACCTTTAAGTGAGTCATTCAGTACCACCACATCTGAAATTGCCAAGGCAACATCTGCACCTGAACCCATTGCAATAGCCACATCTGCTTTAGATAGTGCCAAGGCATCATTAATTCCATCTCCTACCATTACAACTATCTTATCCTGCTCTTTTAGTTTGGTCAATAGTTCAGCTTTATCCAAAGGAGACATTGCAGAGTAGACTTGGTCTATTCCAACCTCATCAGCCACCCTCTTGGCTACTTTTTGATGGTCACCTGTTGCCATAATAGTCTCAACACCTATCTCTTTAAAGTAGGCTATCATCTCTTGGCTATCATTTTTAATAGTATCTTCTAGCTCAAAAGAGGCTAAAAGCTCTCCATCCACAGCAAAGTGATAAACAGTATAATCACTATCTAACGATACAGCTACTCCACTCTCTTCTAAAAGTTTGCTATTTCCACCTAAAAGCT
>Ga0256827_10001775_pt1 | contig 13894 bp, 11 predicted proteins | sample CV84metaG_FD_185977 | JGI IMG/M metagenome (GOLD analysis project Ga0256827, IMG submission 185977) | Hydrothermal vent microbial communities from East Pacific Rise, Pacific Ocean - CV84 | ecosystem: Environmental > Aquatic > Marine > Hydrothermal vents | place: Pacific Ocean: East Pacific Rise... | reverse complement strand
TAGATGAATCTACCCCGTTGTAAATCACTTTACGAACACTTCTCGTCAATATAGTTCTGTACAAATTTACGTACATCTGCATAGACAAATGAGTCTTTATACCCATCTATTTTTCCACCGCTTGCATTGGGGTGTCCTCCACCGTTTCCGATATGTGCAGCCATTTGTGAAACATCCAGTTTATTATTGGATCTAAGTGAAAAATTTCCTCTGAAATTTACATCCATGTAGAAATCATAATCCGGATTTTGAAGCATACAGGTATTGCCGATAATGGAAGTATTTCCTACGTTGTACCCTAATATACCTTTGTATCCTTTATAGCTAATTGTTAAACGCTGTTTGTCTCTTGTAAGAAGATCTGTAACATAGAAGGCAACAAGGTTGTCTTTTGTGTTATTCTCCTCTTGAAGGAAAAATCGTTTTTTTATCTGATGTAATGCATCATCGAGGGAAATAGGAGCATCCTTTTCATCAATAAGATTTTTGGCTGCTTCAATAAGAGAAATTTTGAAAGCTCTATCTTGTGCAGGAAAGAGTATACGATTGACTTCCCTTGCCCCGGAGATCATCCCCAGCATTACTTTTCCATACTCAAAGAGTGTGTCATCAGAGAGCCAAATATCAATGGCGTTAATGGCTTTAACGATTTTTTCCAGTTTATTCTCTTTGTCGAAGTTGTAATGTGTTTGTAGCCAATTGTAGGTAATGAGTGTGGCACAACGGGATGTATCCAGTTTATACCAGGCAAAACGTTCTGCTGCTTTAGCACCGGTGGCATGGTGATCAAGCAGTTGGATCTTTGCTCCAATTCTTATGGCTTCTTTTTCTATCCAGTTCCCCTCTTTGGTGGTAAGATTGAGGTCTGTGATAAGGATGAGTCGTTCTGCTTCCTCTCCCTGAATAAACTTATCTTGTTCAATTTTTTTAACGATCTCACCTAAACGAGCGGAGACTTCCGGACCATAGTTCGCATTGTAACACTCTGTTTTGTCAAAACATTGGCTTGAAAGATATTGGCATCCATAACCGTCAAGATCAATGTGTGAGAGATGGTAAAGGTACTGCATTATGCTTCCAAAATATCAGAGAGCATAAGACCATCGAGGAAACTGTCGATCTTTGTTTGAAAATTCATAAGAAAAGGAGAAATAGCACAGCTTCCAATGGTACCATTGGGGCAGGTGCCTGCATAAGTAGTACAGTCAAAGACTGCAGGAGATTTACCTTCTGCTGCTAAAATGATACTGTTTATGGAAATGTCTTGGATTTTTTTTGCCAAAATAAAACCACCATGTGCACCTTTACGTGATTCTAAAATATCTTGTTTTGCAAGACTTTGTAAGATTTTTGCTAAAAAACTTTTAGGAATACAAAGTTCATTTGCAAGTTGTTCTGCACCAATTGGGCTGTCTGATTTTCGTATATTGTCTAGAGATAATAGAGCATATTCACTTGCACGTGTTAATAGCATGATAAGGTACCTTCATTTTAATTAGGAGTATTTTACTCTAATATGTATTAGAAATAAGCATATTCTTAATTTTAACTTTTTGATTAAGATTCAGATAAGTTTTGATATACTTATGACTATTATAATTCAAAAAGTTTCTCAAATATATATTATTTGTTTGAATAACTTGGAATAGTATATTTAAATGTATTTTTTACTTATTAGAATGTAGACATAAAAGTGTTTATGATGAAGTTGAATTAAATAAATTAACAGTCAAAAGATCAGGATATTTAATTTGCAAAAACAACTTTTATTTTTTTTACTGATCGGTTTTTTATATATTGATGTTTTGTATGCTGATAATAATATTACTCAAAATCATAGTAATGATCTTTTTCAAGAGAAAGATTTATATGGTCAAATGCAGCAAATAGAACAATTATCTACCCATGGTCAACTGTCAAAGGCCATTTTATTGACAAAAGAGCTTTTAGATAAATATCCTCATAATAAAAATTTACATCTCTTTTATGCAAAATTTCTTTTTTGGAATAATGATCCAGATCATGCAAAAGAGGTGATTGAAGATTATAAAACATATGATCAGGTTCTTTATCAAAAAATATATATTGCATGGGCAATAAAAATATTACAAAATACACTTGATATATCTCAAAAACTGCAATTTATTGATACCTTGGAACCTTTTGCACAAGAGAGTTATGATATATGTTGGATGACAGTATCATTAAATATTGAGAAAGAAAGATTAAAGCCGGCATTAAAACTTACAGAATTGCTGGTAAAAAAATATCCAGAAAGTAGAGAAGCACAGGAGCGTTTGGCAGTACTTCTCTTTTGGAACGGATATTATCAAAACAGTCTTGTACATTATCACAAACTGAGTAGGTTGTATGGTAAAGAGTATCAGCAGCAGATAAAAAAATTGGAAAATATTATTCATGGAAAATCGGAGCAAATAAAAAGTTCTATAGTAAAAGTAGATAAACCTAAACCAAATATTACTAAAGTGGTACCTATTGCTCAGGTAGAATCTAAGAAACTATTGATTGAACATGAAAATATGGATAAAAGACATCTTTCAAAATATATGACAGGTATAGGATTCCAAAAAGCACATTATTCAGATGACCGTTATAAAGATTTGACCAAATATATTGAAATGACCTTGCCAATAGATGAATATACACTCTATCTGAAAGTACAGGATACAACACGATATGGATTGAATGATAAAAAGATCCTTGGTGAATTCTATCCTAAGTTACCGGAGCCTCAATGGGGGTACCTCTCTTTTTCCTACACGCCGCAAGCAGATTTTTTTAGTGAGTATAGTATCGGCTGGCACCACTTTTACGGATGGAAAAACTGGCAGTTTGGTTTGGGCTATGAATTTAGTAAGTATGCTACACAGGATATTAACCTACTCTCTGCAGAGTATAGTTACTATTTCAGTGAATTTCTATTTGGAAGACAGGTAGTATATTATGTGCCAGATACACACAGTTGGGCATGTCTGAATCAGTTTAAGTATAAGACTCCAGAGCATTTGGAATGGTATATTGATTATAGTATTTCACACTCTAATGAAGAAATAAGTGATACAAATCTTTTACTTGGTACAGATATTAATCATCTTGAGATCGGTGGAGAATATCCTTTGGGTGATCGCTATACAATCGGGGGAAACCTTAGTAATGAATGGCTAAAAGACAAAAGAAACACGTATACACGTAGCTATTTTGAATTTTTTATTAGAATATATTGGTAATTGAGATATGTCTGTTTCTTATATAATTTTAGAGATCATATGGCGTATTACAGAGATATTTTTTATACTGTCTTTATTTCTGCTAGGATTTCTTTTCATTGTAAAAAAGATACTTGATATTAAAAAAAAGTTTATTCAAAGAAAGCAGCTTCAGTATATGTATCATTATTTGGATAAAAATATAGATTTCTCCAATGATGTTGAACTCATCTCTTATAGTCAGGTTATAGGTATGCGTTTACTTAGTACAACTGAGCATGCAAAAAGAGAGAAGATAAAAGTACATATAAAAGAACTGCAACTTTTTGAGAAACTTTACAAACTTTATGAGAATACATATATGTATCGTACAAAGTTGTATATTTTTTCTTCGTTAGTGTTGTTTTCTGATACTCAGGGAAGAGTATTGTTTCACTCTGTTATCAATAATATGAAAAAAAGAAAAGAGATGCCGGAATTTATTGTTTTAGCACTGTTCGGTCTTGCCTTGAGTACAGAGAAGAAAGAACATTTAGTGGAACTTTATGAGATATTGGAACAAATTGATGAAGAGGAGTATCCTACACAGAAATTTTCAGAATTTTTCTTTATTCAAGCATTTATTTCTTTGGAAGAGGGTGAGATCATTCATTTTTTAAAAGAATTTAGACCTAAAAAGCTTACCTTTGTCAGTTATGGACTGGTTTATGCTTTACAACCGCTACCGGCAAATTTAAAAATTTATCATGCATTGTTACAATTGCATGATATATATAAAGATGATTCATCTTTACTTGTGGCCATTATAAGAACACAGTATACATGGAAGATAAAAGATGATAGGTTGATTCTTAAGTATTATCAACATCATCATGATCTTATTCGTATTGTATGTGCAAAGATAGGGCTGGATATAATTGATAGGTCAAATTTTCATCTTCTCTCACATTATATGTGTGATGAAAATTCGTATGTAAGAAAGAATTTTTTGATTGCCCTTTCTGAACATAATATAAGTCAAACAACAATTATGGATTGGATAAAAAATACCTATCCTTCCTGTATGGAAGATCCTTTGTTAAAAAGAAGTCTACTGCTTTATAAAAAAGGAGTCTCCTGATGTTTTCCATTGTTTTTATTGTATTTGAACAGATACAGTATCTTTATTTGCTCTATCTGGTTATTACAAATGTAACAACGAGTATGATGATATGGGTAACGTTGAAACAAATGCTGTGGTATTATTTTTATGAGGTAGATACACTGTTGTATACGTTATACCGTACAAGAGTTTATACTCCTATCTCTATTTTGGCTCCTGCATATAATGAACAGGAGACTATTGTCTCATCAGTTTACTCTTTACTTAAACTAGATTTTAGAGAATATGAGATCATTATTATCAATGATGGAAGTACAGATAAAACTTTACAGTATGTTATTGAGCATTTTCATTTACATTCTGTTGCAGTTACTGATGAATTGCCATTGGAACATGCAGAAATAACTGCTGTTTACCGCTCACATGAATATAAAAATCTTATAGTGATCAATAAAAAGAATGGAGGAAAAGCGGATGCTCTCAATGCTGCGATAAACCTTTCCTCCTATCCGTTGATCTGTTGTGTAGATGCGGATACTATTCTTGAAAGAGATGCTATTCTTTATGGTCTTGGTAAATTTATTAGAGATAGAAGGGTGATTGCAGTGGGTGGTGCTATTGGTATTACAAACGGTTCAGTTATTAAAAATCATCAACTTGTTGAGAAGAAAGTTCCTAATAATCTTATAGAAGGGTTTCAAATATTGGAATATTTACGTGGTTTCTTTGCCGGAAGGGTAGGTTGGCAAAAGTACAATGGTCTTATTCTGATCTCTGGTGCATTTGGTATATTTAAAAAAGATATTGTAATGAAAGTACAGGGATATCGGCATACGATCGGAGAAGATTTTGATCTATTGATCCGAATGAGAAAGTATTGCTATGATAATAAAATAGGGCATCAGGTAAACTTTGTTCCTGAAATACTTTGTTGGACACAATGTCCGGGTGATTATAATTCACTTCTTAAACAGAGAACAAGATGGCATCGTGGACTTCTTGAGACACTCTATCATCATAAGAAGATGATCTTTAATCCAAAATACGGGATTGTAGGATTATTGACAATGCCATATTATCTTTTTATTGAAGCATTGGGTCCGCTTATTACATTTATGGGTGTTATTTCTATTGTCGTACTTTATGTGTTCGGTTTGGCTAATCCATACTCAATTATCTTATTTTTTCTTTTGGAGTTTATATGGGGGATTATGCTTAATATCTTTGCCTTGTATCTTGATATTTTTACAAAACATTCCTACCGTGGGTATCTGTCGTATTTCAAGCTTTTATTCTTGAGCTTTTTAGAGCCATTCATCTATAAGCCGCTATTGAAAGCAGAACTTTTTTTGGCAACATTCAATTTTATGAATGCTACTTGGGGGGAGATAAAGCGTAAAGCTTTATAATGTGATATGAGATGAAAAAAGTTTTTAAATTTTTCTTGATAAGTACATTTTTTTCTTATTATTTTGTTGCAGTTGCATTAAACTTTCCATGGATAAATGAACATTTAAATTTATTAAAACATTTTAATGCACAACATTTGGTATCGCTTAATGAAGAGATATATATAGGTAGCTATCCTGATAGTAAGGATCTTAAGAAATATAAGGAAAAATTTGGTCTTGAACGTGTGGTTACACTGCTAGATCCAAATTTTCCTTTATCACGGGAATTGGTCAGAGAGGAAAAGGAACAGTGCGAAAAGCTGAATCTTGAACTGATTGTCATACCAATTTCTTTTTTCTCTCAAAATCCCATGGATTATGTAATTATTGAAGATCTTTTGGATGAAGAAAAAAAAGTTACATTAATCCATACCTATTATATGGATCAACGGTTACAGATATTGCAAAAAATGTTAGAGCGTTATTTATCTGTATAAAATAGCGGTGGTACAGTAGACAAAAGATCAAAATGATGTAGAACGAAACCTTTGAATGAAGGAAAAGGAATAGGATGGCTAAGAAGATATTTTAGTTTTTCTGTTTGTTTGTAAAAACTGATCTCTTTGCCATAAACGGTATATTGGTTCATTTTATCTAAAAAGATACAATTGTCAGTAATCTTTCCTGAGGATAAACAAGTCCTTTGAATTTGTGTAATTTTATATACAGTATGTGACTCGTTTTCTATTTTCATCAATTCAATTCCAATACGTAGTTCTTTGTTGCTATAATGAGCATAATTTAATAGTATTTTGGATATATCGAAGACTTTATTTATATCACTTCGATAACTCATTAAAACAACTTCATCTGCAATATCAATAACACGGAAACCTACATTTTTATCTTTTACATAAAGATGATCAAACCAGAATGGTATTACAACAGAAAGCTTTAATTCATGCTTTTTTGTATAGATTTTTAATTTTTGAATCAATGTAAGGTATGTGTTTAGTATCTTTTCAGGATCTTTTTTATATGCGTTGAGAAGATAAGGCTCTATATCAACTTGATACCCTTGAATAGAAGGAAAATCTTTTTTTAAAATTGCCAAAGTATCAATATCTTTCAGTAAATGTGTATAGTGAAAAATATCTTCTGGAGAACCATTTAATCCATAAATGGTGATATTAGTATCTTTCATACGTTTTAATGCTTTTTGAAATCCTGATTTCATTTGTATATAGATTCGTTCAATAGGTTGCTTTTTTAAATGAGAATGTGTAACATACTCTGGATTCCAGGCCCATGTTTCCAGATGGTTATTCTCTAAAGATGTATATTCTTGATTATTTTTAAAAATAATTTTTTTTATAGGTGGCGGGGTGCCTGATGCTGTAATAATCACTAAGTATTTTAAGCGGCTTAAATCTATTTTTCCAAAGAGTTTCTGAAGATTAAAATGATGTTTTAGCGGAAGTTTTAAATGATCTTCTTTTTTAAAATAGTATTTATCTGCGAGTCCAATGGAGATGTTACTCATATTTCCTTCTATCTCCATGAAGTCATAATTTAATACATTAAGATATTGACCCTGTTTACTAAGGTCATATAGATAGATGGTGCCAAAATTACTCTGTAGAGATTTAGGTTTTTTTTGGAATACAAGTGTTGATGTTGTAGGTGTATAATATGAAGGGTTTTTTGTATTTAAAAAGGTGATGTTCTGTTTTCCATTTGCATACGTAGTCACTTCCAATTGGGAATATTTTTTTGCTTCTTTCAAATCTATAGTATTTAAATTTATTGCATTAAGGTATATAAAAGAGAAGAAAATACTTAGTGTAAGTCTAATTGCCACTGGTTCAATCCTTTTTTCACATTTATGACAATTTTATTATTTATTATTTTATAAGTGCTTCCTGCTTTTAAATTTATGCCTTTCACTTTAAATGTCAGTCCTTCTATATCACTGAGAGAATGAACCAAAAGAAAAAGTTTATTTTTTTTGATTTTATAACGGAAAATAATTCTATCACGTTTATCCCAGTAGCTACCTACTTCTTTTGTAGTAGCTTTCCAGACATCATTAGGAAGTTGAGTATAAAATTTTTTGATAAAATCCAAGTCCAGATTTTTTAATTTATACAGGGTTAGATCCGGATGATCCAAAATAGTAAAAACTGCACCATTGTCATAGAGTTTCTGAAAGAGATTTAACGCGGCTTCAACTCGGAAATACATAGGTGGAAAGAACTCATCTTCCAGGACTAGAGGAATCTCCCATATCTTACTTGGATTACCCAATGTTTTATAGTTACGTACATACCGATAAGGAAAGTAGCTAAGAATATCTTCTGCAGAAAAGCAGGAACTATACCGATAACCAAATTCTTCTAGTAGTTCAGGAAGATTTGGATGGTAAAGTAACTCTCCGCTTCGGAATGATATGATTTCTTTAACTCCCATCCCCAAGAGAAGTTCTTTGGCTACTTTAATTTCTCCACAGGCTGTTGGTTCACCACTGTCTTTCATGTCAGATACAGAAAAAGGTTTATATTTTGGGTAAGATTCTTGATAATTGCCTTTTGGCAGTAAAAAGAAATTTTTAGTATGTAAAATAGTATGTGCTCCTATCTCATGTCCCTTTTTCTGTGCATTTAAGATGTAATGAAAATTTCTGGGAAGGAAAAAAGCTTTATCTTTGTCATCTGTAATATATTTGACCTGTATGTTGTATGTTGCTCTAAATCCAAGCTTTTCTTCTACGGTTGTAAATTTTGGTATATTTTTAATAGAATCATCAAAATCCACATCATGTGTCATTACAACAGTTGCTTGATGACCATTTTTAGCAGTATGCAGTGTGAGTGTCTGCTTTAAAGTTGTCTCATATAAGCCTTTGATAAAAAGTACAATGAAGTCAGAAAGGGGTTCAAATCCATTGATATATTTTTCATTTGCATGGAAATCTTTTGCAAACAGATTTCTATATCTTAAATCAAAAAGAGAGATACCCAGATTGATCGCGATACCTTTTTTGTAGTGATTGACAGAGATAGCAGTAGTATTGTCCTCATAGTATGCTATCGGTAGTGCAGAACCTGTAATTATGCTGTTTGTATAAGGTACACGACTAATCATAGAGAGTGTATATTGCTGTTCCTGCGGTGTGTTAAAATAGGTGAAATATTTTGAATCTCTTAGTTTGAAAGAGTGGTGAGTACGTGATACCAAATATTTTTTATAGCCGAACAATGCTTTTAATGCACCATATCGTGTTGGTAATATTTCATTTCCTATCAGTGTACCCCCCTGTGATACAAATTCATAAAGGAATGTTTCCTCTGATGAAGTAAGTGTCACCGGTTTGTCAATATCAAAATCTAAAAATAGTATTTGAGTACCATTAAGATCTTGTAGATGATCAGAAAAAATATAGGGAACGCCGGATGTCTGAAAAAGTTCTTTCAGAAGAAAATGGTCCTGTTTCGTACTATATATACCAATAGTTTTACCGTCTAAAGGTAATTGGGAACTGTTACTCTCCGGAAGATAGGTAACAGGTAAGATTTTCTCTGTTTTCAACCCGTAGACAAAAGGTATACTTGGGGTAGCTGAAAAAAATATTTTATATCCGACAAGTAATAAAGAGAATATGATAAATGTAAATAAAAAAAAAGAAAATATTTTAATACTTTTCATTTAAGAAGTTTTCCTTTGGGAATTATATAGCATGCATTGTACTATCATTATTGTAAAACTTTACCTGCATAAGTAGGAGGAAAGGTTATTATGATAAAATTGCGGACTCATTTTGAGAATTTAATACCAATCAGGAGGTCATTATGGCTTTAGATCAGGCGAAAAAAGCAGAAATTATTGCTAAATACGCAAGAGGCGAAAACGATACAGGTTCAACAGAAGTACAGGTAGCTCTCATAACAGAGAGAATTACTTACCTTACAGAGCACCTTAAAACAAATAAAAAAGATCACTCTTCAAGACTTGGACTACTTAAATTAGTTGGTCAGAGAAGAAGACTTATGAGATACCTTAAAAATACAGATCTTGCTAGATGGAACACTATCAAAGCAGACCTGGGGATCAGAAACTAATATCTGACCTTTCTTTTGACTGAATACATCTTTTATAAGAAGTATTCAGTTGTAACTACCTGACTCTTAAAAATCTATTTAATTAGAAACAAGTAATTTAGTAATCTTTTCTGCACTTAACGGATAACTGTAAAAATATCCCTGTACTTCATCACACCCAAACTCTTTAAGTAGGTATTCCTGACCTTTTGTCTCTACACCCTCAGCCAGCACTGTCAGTCCAAGTTCTTTTACCATATTAATAGTAGCAGCTACTATGATCCTATCATTATTGTTATATTCCAGATCAGAAATAAAAGATTTGTCTATTTTAATTTTATCTAAGTTGAATTCCCGTAAATTAGAGAGGGAAGAGAAACCGGTTCCATAATCATCAATAGAAAAACTGCATCCCAGTTTACGGAGTTCACTTATATTTTTTTTTGCGGAATGACTATTTTGTAAAAGTGTACTCTCTGTGATTTCAAATTCAAGAATACCTGGTTTAATGTTACATGAAATCAAATTCTCTGTTATTACTTGAACAAGATTTTCATTACTTAACTCTTTTCTTGAAAGGTTCACAGCTATTTTTAAAGGAGAAAGTGACAGTTCTTGCCATTCTACAATCTGTTTGCAACATCTTTGCATAACAAAACGGCTGATATTATGTATAATATTATTCTCTTCGGCTATAGAGATGAGACGGGAAATAGGTATATCTTTAACATCTATATTATTACACCTGAGAAGAGCTTCAACTCCAGTTAAAGAAGAATTATGCAATGAAAATTGAGGTTGATATACAATGGTGAAATCATCTTCTTTAATAGCTTTTCTAAGTGCCCTTTGAATAAGAAAATATTCATGGGAAATAATAGAAAATTCTTTAGTATAAAATTTAAAACCATCTTTCCCATTCTTTTTCACATTATACATAGCCTGATCTGCAGCATGTATCAATATATCAGCATTGTCACCATTTTCCGGAAAGGAAGATACCCCGATACTGACTGTAATATCTATACTTAATCCATTGATAACGAAGGGTGTAGACAGTTCTGTTCTTATTTTTTCAATGACACTGAGTATATCCTCTATTTGACTGATATTTTCTAAGATCAGAAGAAATTCATCTCCTCCCAATCTTCCTAGTATATCACTTTCTCTTGTTATTTTTGAAAGACGAAGAGCAAAACTTTGAAGTAAGAGATCTCCTGTTTGATGACTGTAATTATCATTTATGTCTTTAAAACAATCAATATCTATAAAGAGGAGTGCACCATTGCTCTCCATACGTTTAGCTGAATTTATGGCATGATTTAAATATTCAAAAATAAGTGCACGATTTGGTAGATCAGTTAATGTATCATGTGTAGCAAGATGTTTCATTTGTGTTCGGGAAATATGTATTTCTGATATATCTGTAAGCATGATCACAATATTTGAGGGCTGATTGTGCTTATCCATTACAATATCCATAGTCATCCATGCCAGGAAACTCTTTTTATCGGGTCTTGTTATTTCAACTTCTCCATACCAGTGTCCTTCTGTATCCATTGCATTATGAATGTTTTTTTGGATTTCAGGTGTGAGCATTTTTGAGAGGTAATTAGAATTCTTTCCCATTAAACTATCTTCACTCATATGTAGCATATGTAACATAGCAGGGTTAACATGAATAACATTATTCTGTGCATCTTCTATAATAATACCTTCTGTCGCTTCTTCAAAGACAGTTTTAATAATATTCGTAGTATCTTCTCTTTGCCTTTTTTTAGTTATATCCCTGACAATAACCATTACAGTGTCAACATTAGATTCTTTTAGCTGTGTCGGTACCACGCGTGCTTCAAAATACTCTTTTTTAGAAGAGAGAAAAAGTTCATACTCTAGAGTTTGAAGTATTTGTGTTTTGCATGCTTTTGTTACTAATGACTGAAGTAAATTAGATGTTTTAGGATCAAAGAAATCAGTAATGTTTTTACCGATTATTGCTTCTTTGGGTTTGTAGAGCAGATCTTCTTTTCCTGTAGCGAATACATTTAAATACTTACCATTAATATCTACAACAAATATTAGATCGGGCATTGCAGCAATAACTGCTTCCAAATATTTTTTATTTTTTATCATTATTGAGGTAGAATTTTTATCCATATGATAATTATAGCATATTATTGTGACAAATACGTGTCAAAAATATATTTTAAACTTTAGTGATGTCGACTAAAGTTTATTTATTAAAATTATTAATGTAGGACTTGACAAAGTAGCACTCAATGTTGTATAATACTTTCAAGCATGTAAAAATGCATAAAAGATAAATGTAAAAAAGGAGGTCCGTTAATGAATCAGGAAAATGAAAATCTTGAAGAGTCCCAAACTGAAGAAACAGTTGAAGCACAGGATGAAATGCAAGAGAGTACAGAAGTTGATCCTTTAGAAGTAGCACTTGCTGAAGCGGCTGACTATAAAGATAAATATTTAAGAGCACATGCGGATTTTGAAAATGCTAAAAAGCGTTTAGAGAAAGACAAGATGAATGCTGTCTCTTATGCGAATGAGAGTTTTGCAAAAGACATATTGGCAGTACTTGATTCATTTGATAATGCATTGAGTTCAATCGAAGGTGCAGATGAGGATAATTCATCAGAAGTACTTGAAAAAATGAAAGAGGGTGTGACACTAACACATAACCAACTCAAAAAAATTCTTGAAAAGAATCATATTAAAGAGATTGAATGTGAAGGTGAATTTAACCCGGAAGTACATCAAGCGATTATGCAGATCGAAAGTGAAAATCATGAATCAGGTGATGTGGTTCAAGTAATGCAAAAAGGCTATACCATTAAAGACCGTGTTTTAAGACCGGCAATGGTGAGCACCTGTAAATAAGTGTGTAAAGTGCGTTTCCAACGCACCATTGATGGAAATATTTAAAATTTGGTGCGTTGGGAAACGCACCCTACAAGAATAAAATGAATTTGATTTAAAGGATTTTAATATGGCAAAAGTATTAGGAATAGATTTAGGAACAACAAACTCTGCAATGGCAGTGTTTACAAACGGCGAAGCGGCAATTATTGCCAACAAAGAGGGTAAAAATACAACACCTTCAATTGTTGCATTTACAGATAAGGGTGAAGTGCTTGTCGGTGAGTCTGCAAAAAGACAAGCAGTAACAAATCCGGAGAAGACTATCTACTCTATTAAGAGAATTATGGGTCTTATGTGTGATGAACCTAAAGCAGCAGAAGCAAAAGAGAGATTACCATACCATGTAATTGACAGAAATGGTGCCTGTGCTATTGAAGTTGCTGAAAAGACTTATACTCCGCAGGAAATTTCTGCAAAAGTATTGATGAAAATGAAAGAGGATGCAGAAGCATACCTTGGCGAGACTGTTACAGACGCAGTTATTACTGTACCTGCATACTTCAATGATGCACAGAGAAAAGCAACAAAAGAAGCAGGAACAATTGCCGGTCTTAATGTTTTAAGAATTATCAACGAGCCTACATCAGCTGCATTGGCTTACGGACTAGATAAAAAAGATGCTGAGCAGATCGTTGTTTATGATCTTGGTGGTGGTACATTTGATGTTACTGCACTAGAGACTGGTGACGGTGTGGTTGAAGTACTTTCAACAGGTGGTGATGCATTCCTTGGTGGGGATGACTTTGACAACCGTGTGATCGACTTTGTAGCAGATGAGTTTAAAGCTGAGTCGGGTATTGATATCAAAGCAGATGTTATGGCGCTTCAGAGAGTGAAAGATGCAGCAGAAGCCGCAAAAAAAGAGCTCTCTTCAGCAACAGAGACTGAAATTAACTTGCCATTTATTACAGCAGATGCTTCAGGACCAAAGCACTTGGTAACCAAAATCACCAGAGCGAAATTTGAGTCATTGGTATCTGACCTTGTTGAAAAAACAATTACAACAATTGAGTCAGTACTTAAAGATGCCGGTCTTTCAAAAGCTGATGTGAAAGAGGTAGTGATGGTTGGTGGTTCAACAAGAGTACCATTGGTTCAGGAAAAAGTACAGGCATTCTTCGGAAAAGAGCTTAATAAGTC
>Ga0256827_10001773_pt1 | contig 13898 bp, 12 predicted proteins | sample CV84metaG_FD_185977 | JGI IMG/M metagenome (GOLD analysis project Ga0256827, IMG submission 185977) | Hydrothermal vent microbial communities from East Pacific Rise, Pacific Ocean - CV84 | ecosystem: Environmental > Aquatic > Marine > Hydrothermal vents | place: Pacific Ocean: East Pacific Rise... | reverse complement strand
AAAGATATATATGTGTTTGCTTTAAGCTGGTTAGATGACAATAAGGATACATTCGAAGTGCAAACATCTGGCTCTACCGGAAAAGCCAAGACTATAGTTTTACAGAGGACCGACATGATTAAAAGTGCCGAAGCCACCGGCAAAGCACTTGGTATTAAAAAAGGAGATACGGCTTTGCTATGTTTACCTGCGAAATATATAGCCGGTAAAATGATGATAGTAAGGGCTTTTGTATTAGGATTGGATTTGTATATCTCAACCCCATCGGTAGATTGCCTGAAAAACATCAGTACGCCAATAAATTTCTGTGCCCTTATTCCCTTACAGCTTCAATATGCTTTGGATCATGGTTTATACAAGGAATTAAACAAAATAGATATGATCATTGTAGGAGGTGCGCCTTTACCGAATGCTTATATCGATCAGTTAGAGGCCTTAAAGGCTCAGGTTTATGCCACCTATGGCATGACAGAAACCATTACGCATATAGCCTTGAAAAGCTTAAATGGCAAGCAAAAAAGCAACTCATATCAGTGCCTGGATTTATATAAGGTTGCTCAGGATGACAGAGGCTGCTTGATTATTAAAACGGCAGAACGGCAGTGGGTTACCAACGATTTGGTTCACCTCTCCTCTCCTGTTAAATTCGATATTTTAGGACGAATAGATTTTAACATTAACTCAGGTGGTTTAAAAATCAATCCCCAAGAAATTGAAAGAGAAATCAGCCATTTGATACAAGAGCGTTTTATGATTTCCTATAAAGAAGATGCTGTATTGGGACAAAGAGTTGTATTACTTATTGAAGGAAATAAAGACACCCTTGATGAAAAAGAAATATTGAAAAATATTCGTCAGGTTTTGCCATCGAATAAAATGCCCAAAGACATTATTTTTGTGGAAGAATTGTTTTATACCGATAATAAAAAAATAGCCAGAGAAAAAAATCGTCTGGCTATCTTGCATAAATAATACTTCTCTATTCCAGTTTATTACTATCTCCCGATTGGTAAGCATATTTGAAATTGATATAACCGGCATCGCCATTATCGTTATAATAACTCTTAATCCAAAGTTTGGCATATTTACCTTCGGCAGTTTTAACCACATAAATATGGTCATTGGTATTATACGAAGGACCCGAAGAACCAAAAGTCATTCCTATACAACCTTTAAATACATCGTTACCGGTAGAGACCATCCATATAGGCTCTCCCATAAAGGCTTCTAAAATCTGAATGGTATCATCCACAATATAACCATCTGTTGGTGCTGTTGTTACAACAGAAAATTCCACTTTACCGGCATCGTAAACAGCAGCATGACCGCTACCGGACTCACCACCATTGGTGCGCACATTAAAACGGTTAAAGGCAATATCCCATTCCAAAGACGTTTCGTGATCGGCTTCGGAAACAGCTACTTCTTTCGACTTATCAAAAGAATAATAAATCCAATCGTTGCCATAACTGGTTTTTCTACTTAAGGTAACCTCTCCTTTTTTTAAGGTTCCTGTGTTGTCATCAGGATTAGTTTCTTCATCTTTTTTACAAGAACTAACCACCATTACCAGGCTTATTAAAGCCATTAATACTAATCTAAAATTTTTCATCTTTTTTGAGTTTTGTTTTATTTTTATTTACGTATGTTCTATTATTTCTATAAATTTTTAAATTCTCTATACAGTTTATCTACATTAAAATTCAAGCTCACAAAACACCTTCGTCCCGGCGATAAACTGGTATTAAAATTAATGATAGGTGTTTGATAATCAAAGATATTATCCACCCCCAACACCAGGTTGATGCCATTATGAAAGTTCTGTGCTACTGTTAATTTCCATAAGGAAAAGGCAGAATAATGTGCCGCATAAGTCCCTATATTTTGTTGCCCGTTGATATAAATATTTGTGGCTTCATAATAGTTTTTCTCACCGGTTATTTTTCCGGAAAGATTGATGTTTAATTTATAAACACGTTTGCTCAATGAATAGCCTATCTTAAAGTTTCCACTATGAGGCGCCACCGAAGAAATATTGATATTATTGAGGGTTTGATGATCGTTGATATAACTATAACCACCGGAAAGCATAAAGTGTGTACTAAGCTGATACTTCACTAAAAGCTCAAGCCCGGTAATATCCGAATCATCGATATTGGTATAATTATAAACTTCTTTACCATCGTCCGCCACCGACCAATAACCATCTATCCGGTTTTTAAACCAGTTCTTATATACGTTTATACTGGCATTTAATCGTGATTTGGTGAACTCTGCAGAAGCAGATATATAGTTATTGGTTTCGGGTTTTAAGTTTTCGTTTCCTTTGATATAAAAAATACCGATATGATCCCAATCCATATATAATTCCTTTAAAGTTGGGGTTCTGAAACCTTGTGCATAATTAAGTCTGAAAGTAAGCGGTATCCATTTATACATCACCGATAATTTGGGCGACAGCTTCCCACCAAAAGCAGAATGATAATCGTACCTCATACCAGCTATCATACTCAGCTTGGAGTTGATGGCGTAGTCGTCTTGCACAAAGGCAATGGCGGTAGCCCCTTGTTTGCTCACCAATGAATCAATATCGCCACTAAACATTTTGGTAGACAGCTCTTCCGATAAATACTCCAGGCCTCCTGTTAGCTGATGAGATTCACCAATAAGGTGGTTGATAATCAATTTAGGATCGTAAAAATGATGCGCATACTCCTGATTCCTATGACCTGTTTTTTCGGATACATCAAACTTATTATAAAGGTCATCCTGATAGGAAAACTCCAGGTTATTATCATCGGCATATTGATAAAAGGCTTTAAAGCCATAACTGAAATCCTCGAACTCCTGGAATTTCTTGTCTTTAATAAAATCGTATTGTTGATGCTTATAGTACGAGCCATTGGCTTTAAGTCGCCACTTTGCACCCAACTCATATTCAAACATCTGAGAGATAGTGAAATCGCTGATTCCGGGTACTTCAGTAGATGTTAGCTTGGTAAGGGTGGTATCGTACTCAATGATGTCCATCACCATAGAATCGCTGCTCTGTAAGGTGTAGGCATCAGTTGATTTCATATTAAAATTGGTTTTCGACATCAACTTACCCACATAAAAGCCCAAAGTAGCATACGTGTTCAGGTTAGGTTTATCCAGATTGTTTTTATAGGTATAAAAGTCGTCATCGCTTTTTAAATCGCTATAATTCACCTGATTAAACTGCTGATATTTAGCGCCAAAGCTAAACTCCACTTTATCTCGTGGTTTCTTAGTGATGATGTTTATCACCCCTCCCATCGCTTGCGAACCATATAATGCCGAGGAAGCGCCTTTCACGATTTCAATACGCTCCACATCATTCATATTTAACCTGTTATAATCAATATTACCTTCGGTTTCGCCGGCCATTCGTTCGCCATCTACCAGAAACAACACATAATTGGCATCCAGTCCCTGCATCTTGATATCGCTGCCAAAGCCTGCCTGATGAAATTCTATACCAGGCACATCATCTTCCAAAACACTTGAGATACTGGTGATACCACGGCTTTCAATTTCTTTGGCACTGACTAACTGTGTAATGGCCGGTACATCTTTCAAAGCCTTTTGGGTACGGGTAGCGGTTACCACTATTTGATGCAGATGAAACAAATCGGGTTTTAATTCATATACCCTACTTTCGTTGGGTAATATCGTATCAAAAAGGCTTTCGTAGCCCATAAACGAAATAACCAATAAAGATCTTTCCGTGATATTGTTTTTCGCATCTCCCTCTAAAGAAGTGATACTATATGTTTTAGCATCGCTTAATAGAGATTGAAAACATACATTAGCATAAGGGATTGCCAACCTGCTATCAGCATCTATTACCTTGATAATAGCCTCCTGAGCCTTGCCTGATTTATGCATTGCCAAAAGCAATACCAGAAAGCCAAGCACTTTCCATTTATTCATATTGATATTATTGAAATTACAAAAACGACAAACGGTTGATTTGTCAATAGTTAAGAATGATGAAAAAGGGCATATTTATGATGCCATAAACACAGGAGGGCCGCGCAAATAACCATTTGAGCCGATATGCTGATGGTAATTTGAGAGAGGTGTTAATTGATATTCTTTTTCAATTATTTGATATTTAACTTGTAAAGCATCACCAAAACTACAGTTGATATCGGCCTTAAGATCAGGTTCGTGAGAGGTATTGACTACAAAGGCAATAGATTTCTTGGAATCGGTTTTGATAAACTCAATCTTTCCAAAAATATCCTTTTTATAGATCTTATGAATATGAAAGTCGATAATAGAAGACAGCGATAACCAGGCTATTGCAAAAGCAATAAAAAGATTCACAAATTTTAGTTTCGATAAGCCTTCTCTGTTCATACTGCAAATATGCACAGATGTTCATTTAAAAACAATACCAAAATATAGGTATTAGTAAATTTATTTCGATTCTAATTTAAATGTCTAAGATATTAGTACTTACCCTTCCAACGCTCTTGTATCTTCTTAGCATCGGCATTTTCGCGAGGATTGTTTCCCGGAACATAAAACTTTTGTCGTTTTATTTTCTCAGGCAAGAACTCCTGATCGACAAAATTATCCTGATGATCGTGAGCATATTGGTAATTATCGCCATAGCCTATCTGTTTCATCAATTTGGTGGGAGCATTACGCAGATGTAAAGGCACAGGCAAATCACCGGTTTGCGACACCATCTTTTGAGCTTTTTTAATCGCCATATAGGTAGCGTTACTCTTATCGGAGTTGGCCAGATAAACCGTGGTTTGGCTTAATATGATTCGCGATTCGGGCCAGCCAATCTTACTCACTGCATCAAAGCAGGTATTGGCAAGTAATAAAGCATTGGGATTGGCATTGCCAATATCTTCGGAAGCCAGGATTAACAAACGGCGGGCAATAAATTTCACATCTTCGCCACCTTCAATCATACGTGCCAGCCAATATACGGCGGCATTGGGATCGCTGCCTCTGATGGATTTGATAAAAGCCGAAATCACATCGTAGTGCATCTCCCCTTTTTTATCGTAAGTGGCCAGGTTCTTCTGTATTAAATCCGATACTAATTTATTGGTTACCACTATTTTCGTGGTGTCATCGGTAAAAGTTCCTACCACCAGCTCAATGGCATTATAGAGTTTGCGTGCATCGCCACCCGAGATACGAAACAAAGCATCGGTTTCCTGATATTCTATGGTTAAATTGGCTTCTTCCTGATAATATTCTTTAGCTTTTTGAAGCAGTTGTTCCAGTTGTTTCTTTTCTAATGATTTAAGGATATATACCTGACAACGAGAGAGCAAAGGCGATATCACCTCAAAGGAAGGGTTTTCGGTAGTAGCTCCAATCAGCCGGATGGTGCCATTCTCAACTGCTCCCAATAAACTATCTTGTTGCGATTTGCTGAACCTGTGAATCTCATCCAGAAAAAGTACAGCCTTTCGTCCGGATGCTTTGGCTTTCTCAATCACTTCACGTACCGTTTTTACTCCGGCATTAATAGCCGATAAGCTGTAAAAAGGCACTTCTAAGCTCTGAGACAAAATATATGCCAGGGTGGTTTTTCCCACACCGGGAGGTCCCCAAAGAATCATAGAAGGTGCATTACCTGCCTGAATGGTTTTCCTTAGTATTCCCGCTGTCCCAATCAAATGCTCTTGTCCGATATAATCGTCAAAAGTGATGGGGCGAAGAATCTCTGCTAAAGGTTTTGTTTGGGGCATTGTTTTTTTTGTTTTGGCGGTTGGCTTTATTTTTCGAAGCCAAAGGCGGCCATCATTTTATCGAATATAGCTGTATTTTCATAAATCCCCATAAACATATCGGCACCGGGACCATAAGCATATACAGGTATCATCACGCTGGAGTGACCGGTGGTTGTAAAACGTGCTTCAACTTCTCCTTTATCTAAATCGACATTATGAACGCTCATACCTCCGGTTTCGTGATCACCGGTGATAATTACCAAAGTATGTCCGTCTTTTTCTGCAAATTTCAAAGCCTCACCTACGGCACGGTCAAAATCCAACATCTCTTCTATCACATATCCGGCATCATTATCGTGGCCTCCCCAATCTATCTGAGAGCCTTCTACCATCATAAAAAAACCATCTTCGTCCTGAGACACTATCTCTAAAGCTTTTTGAGTAGACTCTACTAAAAACTCACCTCGTGCAGGATATTTGGCAATATGTCCGGAAGCCAATAATGCGGCCACTTTACCGGAATGAATCTTTTTTAAAGCATCAGAAGTAGTAACTACCTGAAATCCTTCTTCTTCCAATTGAGGAATTAGGTTTTCAGCATCTTCTCTTTTATTAAAATCATCTAATCCACCTCCAATGAAAACGTCTATCTCGTCGGTAATAAAAAAGGTGGCAATATCTTCGTACTGCGATCTTAAGGGCACATGGGCAATAAAGGCAGCAGGTGTGGCATGTGTAATTTTGGCAGCAGCCACCAAAGCAGTAGCCTTATCATTCTCTGCCGCATATTCTAATATTGATTTCACTTCCTGACCTTTTTCATCCAGACCAATGCTGTGATAGCTTGTTTTTGTTCCTGTGGCCAAAGCCGTCCCGGCAGCAGCTGAGTCGGTAGTGTATTTATCAAAACACTTGGTTTTTTGCAAACCAATATGTTTGGCATATTGTATATACAGCTCATCGTGATTGGCTGACATACCTGCAAAAAGCTGGCTCACTCCCATACCATCGCCTATCATTAATATCACATTATGAATCTCGGCATTGGCATCTGCAATGGCTTGTATCTGATCTACTTTATGTTGAAACTGAGCCGTATAAATATTTCCGGCATCTTCTTTTTTATAATCACCCTTTAAATAACCTTTCTTTTGAGCCCAACCCAAGTTGATGATACTAATGAAAGCTAACAATAATAATACTTTATTTGTCCTAATCATTCTGTATTTTTTTAATGAGCCGCTAAATTAACAGGAATTCCTGAGAAAGGAAATATTTATCATTAATTGTTTCCTATTTATGATGATTGTTATGGCGACTCCAGATATAAAAAACACTTTATTTCCAATGCTTAAAAAAAACCTTTTAATTACTCTAATATTTATTATTAATTTTGTTACCTAAAAAAATGATAAATGTATACTGAGCTAAAGAACACCATAGAGAAAGCATGGAGAAATAAAGAATTACTGGATGACACTAATGTTCAAGGTGCTATTCGTGATATCATAGAGCTGCTTGATGAAGGAGAATTGAGAGTTGCCCACCAAAAAAATGGGAAATGGGTAGTTAACGAATGGATCAAAAAAGCCGTTATCCTGTACTTTCCTATTCAGAAAATGGAAACCACCGAGATTGGTCCTTTTGAATTCCATGATAAGATAGCACTAAAAACCAATTATAAACAATTGAATGTACGCGTGGTGCCACATGCCATAGCGCGTTATGGTTCGTATGTGGCGCCGGGTGTTATCATGATGCCCAGCTATATCAATATTGGGGCCTATGTTGGAAGCGGAACGATGGTGGATACCTGGGCTACTGTGGGTAGCTGCGCACAGATTGGGAATAATGTCCATTTAAGTGGCGGTGTAGGTATTGGCGGCGTTTTGGAACCCATACAAGCAGCTCCGGTTATCATTGAGGATAACTGTTTTATTGGCTCACGTTGTGTGGTGGTCGAAGGCGTGAGAATTGAAAAAGAAGCGGTTTTAGGAGCCAATGTGGTCATCACTAAAACAACCAAGATTATTGATGTTACAGGCGAAGATCCTATTGAAATTCAAGGTGTTATTCCTGCAAGGTCGGTTGTGATCCCCGGCACTTATACCAAAGAATTTCCGGCAGGAGATTATCAGGTGCCCTGCGCATTAATCATTGGGAAACGAAAAGCCTCAACCGATTTAAAAACCTCGCTAAACGATGCTTTAAGAGATTATAATCTGGCTGTTTAAAGCTTTAATTACACATTTGTTTAAACACATAACACTATAGTGAAGAAATATTTAGTCATACAAACGGCCAGCATTGGCGATGTTATTCTATCTACATCCATAGGCGAAAAGCTTAAAAGCAACGATAGTAGCTGCCAGGTTGATTATCTAATCAAAAAAGGCAACGAAGGGGTGTTTTATGGCAATATGAAAGTGAATGAAGTGATTATCTGGGATAAGAAAACCGAGAAATATAAGAACTTACTTCGTATTCTCTTTCAGATACAAGATGAGAAATATGATGCGGTCATCAATCTACAACGTTTTTTCAGTAGTGGCATTTTCACGGTCTTCTCAGGAGCAAAGAAAAAATATGGTTTTAAAAAGAACCCTTTATCACTTTTCTTCTCAAAGAGATTTCCTCACGAATTTAAAAAAGACTGGCACGAAATCGACCGTAACCATCAATTAATAAAAGAACTAACTGACGAAACACCTGCCCTGCCAAAGCTGTATCCTACTAAAAAGGATTTCGCTAAAATGTCGCCCTATAAAACCAACACCTTTATCACGATCACTCCGGCTTCCTTATGGTATACCAAACAGTTTCCTGCCGAGAAATGGCTCGATTTCATTAATAAAGTAGAGCCTTCGGTATTTATTTACCTTCTTGGTGGCCCCGATGACAGATCGCTTTGCGATGATATCATTAAAGAAAGCCAAAGAGGCAATCTGTTGAACTTTGCAGGGAAATTGAGTTTTGTGGAATCGGCAGCCTTAATGAAAGATGCTTTGATGAACTATATGAACGATTCGGCGGCACAACATATGGCATCATCGGTAAATGCTAAAATATCATCTGTATTTTGCAGTACTGTGGCCGACTTTGGCTTTGGCCCTTTATCAAGCGATGCCACAATTATAGAATACGAACAACCACTATCATGCCGACCCTGTGGCTTACACGGTCATAAGGCATGTCCCGAGAAGCATTTCGACTGTGCTTTGAAAATTGACAACCAACAATTATTAAAAAGAATACATCTATGAAAAATGAGATTAACAAATCGTTAAAAATACTCCAAAAAGGAGGCAATATACTTTACCCTACCGATACGGTATGGGGCATTGGCTGCGATGCTACAAATAATAAAGCTGTAGCAAATATTTTTTCTATCAAGAAAAGAGCTGAGAGAAAAAGTTTTATCATTTTATTAGATCATGTAGATAAGATCAAAGACTATGTAACAGACTTTCCCTTACAAGTAAGCGATCTCATCATGAATTATAACAGGCCGCTCACCATTGTATTTCCCGGTGCAAGAAACCTGGCAAAAAAATTAATCGCCGAAGATGGAAGCATTGCTATCCGCGTGGTACGTCACGATTTCTGTAAAAGATTGATTAAGGAATTAGGGAAGCCTTTGGTGTCGACCTCTGCCAACGTATCGGGCACCAAAACACCCATATTATTCTGTGAGATATCAGATTACATCAAAGATAGTGTTAATTATGTGGTTAATCTCGACCAGCATAAGCTCAGGCAGGTAAGTCCTTCAACGGTGATTAAAATAGATGAGAAAGGGAATTACGAAATTTTACGCTCTTAATCTGTTATTTCCCCCTACCCTGAACAACAATCAATACGGTCCAGATAAGAATCTTAAAGTCCATGGCCAGGCTCATATTCTCGATATACAGAATATCGTATCTTAATCTTTCAATCATCTCATCTACATTCTCAGCATAACCATATTTTACTTGTCCCCAACTGGTAATACCTGGTTTAATCTTCCCCAATAATTTATAGTGAGGCGCACGCTCCGAGATTTTATCAATAAAATACTGACGTTCGGGTCTTGGTCCCACTATCGACATATCCCCTTTGATAACAGAGTAAAACTGAGGTATTTCATCGAGCCTTACTTTACGAATAAAACGCCCGAAAGGAGTAATTCGCGGATCGGATTTACTTGATAATTGAGGCTGACCTCTTTTTTCGGCATCCGAATACATCGAGCGAAACTTATGCATCTTAAAAGGTTTACCATGTAGGCCTATCCTGTATTGCGAATAGATAATAGGCCCCTTACTACTGAGTTTTACACCAATGGCCGTAAATATATAAACCGGTATCAGAACTATCATAGCAAAAATACTCACTACTACGTCGAATATCCTTTTCACAGTAATCTGCCAGGTGGGCATTAAGTCAGGAGATATTTCAACCAAAGGCGTTTGAAAAATACCGGAGGTTCTGATATTACCAAAAATATAATCCTGAAATAACGGAATGATTTTTATCACCACATTATGCATCTCCAAATCAGTAATAATTGAGGTGATTGAATCGGTTTCCGATCTCTCTATGGCAATAATAACTTCTTCAATCTTATAATTAGTCAGTACCTCGCTAACATGATCCAAAGAGCCCAGATGAGGCAGTATGGAACTCATCTTAAATTTATCGTAATGCTTGGCATTGATAAAACCAATAAAGAAATTTCCTGAAGAGTATTCCTGGTTGATCAAATCGTTATACACCTTAACAGCATTACCACTACTTCCGATAATTAGAGTATTAAAACCAATCTTACCACTATGGATTTTCTTGATAGTACGATGCGTAATTAATAAACGCCCCATATAAGTCAAGCCAAAATGAGTCGCAAATAAAGTGAAAATAAGCCCGTAATAGTTCTTATAAGAAATAATCTGATCATCCAAAATAAGCGTAAAGAAGATGATAGCCACCCCAATAACCGACATTCTTAGGGTTTGACCCAGCTCTTTTAATCTGGATTTGCGGTAAATCTTACGATAAGTCCCATCTGAAATATAGAGCAGATTCCAAAAGATAGGAATGATGAGCAAACCAATCCAAAAGTTTACATCTTCGTAAACAAAGTTCAGATGCTCTAAAATATTAGGCTCTATTAAAAGCTTACGGTATATAAAGAACAAACTCCAGGATAGACCTGCAGCCGTGATGTCCCAAACAATATATTTCAGCTTTTGTAAAGATTTATTCATATTTATTCAATATCTCTATAAACAATTTTAAAGTTGTCGATGAGGACTATAGATTCTTCTTTATCATAAGCATGATTAGCCGTAATCAAAAACTTATAATCATCATGATTGACATCATAACTCAAGGTACTTGTCAGGTTCACATAAATCTTTTTCCAATTTTCTGTTGGATTAAGATTAATCACATCGGTAGATTCACCAATACCATTCTTATACGCCATAATGCTTAAAACCACTGTTGTACTGCATTTAAAATTCAGCTCAATAAAAACAGGCGTTCCCTTCTTAGGAAGTTCCTCAAACATCTGCTTCGTGAGTAGTTGCAACTTATTATGGTCTTTATCCAAAACCCCTAAGCCACTGTGGTTCCCTTCGAAAATATAATTATTCGGATCGGTATCCTTATCACTCACACGCCATTCGGCTGAACTATTCTGAGTAGGTTCAAAAGCAAAATTAACACTCTCATAATCCTCAATCAATGCAAACTTCGAGGTAGTAAAGTAATTACAACTAATATGCAATGGCTGTACACTGTCTTTTACCAAATCCACTTCCATCTCCGCAGGTTTCACCATAGGATAAGGCACTCGTGTTTCCGACACCCCATTTAGTTTGATACCGGGCGCAATTTTAATGGTATTCTTCCCTTCGGCCAATAATGGAATGGTACTGGGTAGCTGGTAAGCACCCATCTCCTTACCATTGATATACACCCAGGCATCGGTAATATAACTCGATGACGAACCTTGCTCTCCTGTGGTATTTACCTCAATACCATCAATAGAAATATATGATGGGATATAGGCCTCATCCATATCTTTAACACAAGATATAGTAATTAACACCATGATAAATAAAGATCCCCAAAAAGCTTTTTTCATTCGTCTTTGATTTGATAATTTTACAACGCAAAAAAGGCGTCTTTATTGTTATAATTTAATTTTTTCAACTATTTGATGTGCCACCTGTAAGGCCTGATAACCATCGTATAAGCTTACAGGAGTATCGGTATCGTTAAGGATAGCCTGAGCAAAGCCACTCAGCTCCTCAACAATAGCATTTGTTTCTTCGGATTTAGGCTTAGAAAAATGTATTTCCTTAGCGCCTTTTCCTTCACCCAGCTCTAACACCATCGCTAAAGGATCAGCTGTTTTTGGATCCACATCCGACATCGATACAATCTCAGATTCTTTGGTTAAGAAGTCTACTGAGATATAGGCATTCTTCTGGAAAAAACGACTCTTTCTCATGTTCTTCATCGAGATTCTGCTGGCGGTAAGATTGGCCACACAACCATTATCAAATTCCAAACGAGCATTGGCAATATCAGGTGTATCGCTCACCACAGCCACACCACTGGCACTCAACTTACGTAATCGGGAATTAACACTACTGAGAATAATATCTAAATCGTGAATCATTAAATCTAAGACCACAGGCACATCGGTACCTCTTGGGTTAAACTGTGCCAAACGGTGAGTCTCGATAAACATCGGCGAGTCTATCTTATCCTTTACAGCCACAAAAGCCGGATTAAAACGCTCTACATGTCCCACTTGCACTTTTGTTTGAGCCTCCTCGGCTGTAGCCATCAGCTTTTTAGCCTCCTCGGGTGTAGACACCACGGGTTTCTCAATAAATACATGCTTGCCTGCCTTTAAGGCACTGTCGGCACATTCGTAATGGTTTACAGTTGGCGTAACGATATCAATCGCATCCGATGCATCGATAAGCTTCTCAATGGAAGTGAATCTTTTTATACCATATTCTTTCTCCACCTGAGTGCTGTTGGCTTCGTTAGGATCAAAAAAACCAATCAATTCAAAATCCTGAACCTGAAGAATACACTTTAAATGTATTTTACCTAAGTGTCCGGCACCTAATAAACCTATTTTTATTTTAGACATATCTAATTGTATCTTTTGTTTTTTTTGCAAAAGTAATTTATTTACGCATATTGACAGACCGATTATTAGATTTGTTTTAAGAAGTTAATAACTCTATACCTACAATGAGCAAAAAGAAGAAAACTTCTAAAAAAATCTCTATGATTCAATCAATGGAATACTTATTTTCGCACAAATTTTTATTAGATGATTGAAGATAATTACAGACATAAAGGATTGCGGAATAAGTTAGTGGAAACCATTAAGAGTAAAGGCATTACAGACAAGAATGTTTTGGATGCCATTAATACAATACCACGTCATCAATTTCTGGATTCTTCATTTTTAAAATTTGCTTATCAAGATCAGGCCTTCCCTATTGGCAGCGGACAAACCATTTCGCAACCTTATACCGTAGCTTTTCAAACCCAGCTGCTTGAAGTAAAAAAAGGAGAGAAAATATTAGAGGTCGGTACCGGTTCGGGATATCAGGCTTGTGTTTTAGCCGAAATGGGTGCCAAAGTTTTTACCATCGAAAGACAGAAAAACCTCTTTGATAAAACCAAAAAACTCCTGGAATTATTAAAATACCGCCGTATTAAAACATTTTACGGCGATGGCTATAAAGGCTTACCTACCTTTGGTCCTTTCGATAAAGCCATAGTTACAGCTGGTGCCCCATTTATCCCTAACGAGCTGTTAACACAGCTAAAAATTGGCGGTAAATTAGTGATACCCGTTGATTTGAAACCAGGTTTGCAAGAGATGATATGCATCACCAGAATCTCCGAAAACGACTACGACCAAAAAAAACATGGTAAATTTCGCTTTGTCCCCATGCTCAGTCGCAAAGCCCAGGATTAATTTAAACTCAGGTCTCAACCATTCATCTGATGACTTAGAGTCATCTGATGAATTTATTATCTCTGTAATTGGTGCAAACCAGAGTAGTTCACATAAAACTCTCCACCTTTATAAAGCTTTGATTTATCGGCTTCGGTTTTGGCATTGGCATTTAGAATACCTAAACTTAC
>Ga0256827_10001772_pt1 | contig 13903 bp, 11 predicted proteins | sample CV84metaG_FD_185977 | JGI IMG/M metagenome (GOLD analysis project Ga0256827, IMG submission 185977) | Hydrothermal vent microbial communities from East Pacific Rise, Pacific Ocean - CV84 | ecosystem: Environmental > Aquatic > Marine > Hydrothermal vents | place: Pacific Ocean: East Pacific Rise... | reverse complement strand
CCCCGCCCCCCAATTCCACCCATCAGGCGGGACATGGCTGTCCCCTTCCCTGACAGCCGGGGCAGAATATATTTAAGCTGGGCCAGCTCAACCTGAACTTTTCCGTCCCGGGATTGCGCCCGCTTGGCAAAAATATCCAAGATTAACTGGCTACGATCAATAACCTTCATCTCGGTTATTTCAGAAATGGAACGGATCTGATTCGGGGTCAGATCCTGATCAAATACCAATAAAGTGACATGCTGCTGTAGAGCACGGATAATAATTTCCCGCAGTTTACCCTCCCCGACCAGAAACCTCGGGTTGAATTTACGCGGGCGCTGAATAACCTGATCAATCACCGCAAGATTCGCGGTTCGAGCCAGTTCATCAAGTTCGGCCATCGAGTTCTCAACCTGCTGACGGCTCATTTGCCCAACAGAAATCAGCAATGCCCGTTCTCGACCATCGGCAAGGTCGATCGTCTCAGCGGCAACCCGTTCCATTTCTCGATCAAGAGCAGAAATAAAAACCGAGAAATCCAGGTCAAAACGGTAAAAATCCTGGAAATCAACAGTTTCAATCTGAGTTTTTTTACGGGTTGGCAGGAGATGGGCATAGGAAAAATTGGTTGGCAAGCCGTTTTCACCGACACAAATAACCGCCATAACATCAAGCCGCAGCAATTCCAGATCGGTCAAATCATCACGACTGAGAGAATCCTGTTTCAGGTGGGTATGGACGCAGCGCAAGCCACGCAAGCCACTCCGGCCTAAACTATATCTGGAAAGGTCGGGAATCTCAATTTCTCGATCATCTCCAACAATAACAAATAAAATCGATCCAGATCGATCGATGATCAAGCCAATCTGGCGTTTCAACTCGTGAGACAGTTCGGTTAAATAACGAGCTAATTCCCCAGAAACTAATTCATCAGCTGGAATTCTACGCCGATAAATCCGTTCCAGAGCTTTCATCTGACTCGCCTTCAGCCCACCTGTTTTACCTTTGATCATCAATCTATATCCATAATGATGACAAAAAAAGGGGACATGTACTCACGACGTGTCCCCTTTTTCTAAGTTATTATATTATACATTTTCTTCAGCTATCGAAAATGCTCAGCAAATCCGGAACTGTCAGTTCTGCTAGCCGGCTGCGATATTAAAACCACCATCGACGTAATGAACTTCTCCGGTGACCCCGGAAGCCAGATCAGACAATAGATAGAGGGCAGCCTTCCCAACATCGTCCTGATTGACCAATCGTTTCAATGGAGCACGCTCTTCAGCCACGCTGAGTTTTTTCTTGAAATCGGCAATCCCGGCAGCAGCCAGAGTTTTAATCGGTCCAGCAGAAAGGGCATTAACCCGGATCCCTTGCTCACCCAATTCTGCAGCCAGATAGCGAACTGAAGATTCCAATGCCGCCTTAGCGACCCCCATAACATTATAGGCAGGAACAGTACGAACTGAGCCAAGGTAAGTCATAGTAATAATGCTACCACCATTCTGCAGAACAGGAAGTGCACAACGAGTCATTGACACCAACGAGTAAGCACTGACATCCAATGCCAGACGGAAACCATCCCGGCTGGTCTGGCTGAATGGACGTTTCAAATCTTCACGATTAGCAAAAGCGATAGCATGGACCACAAAGTCAATCTGACCCCACTGCTTTTCTAATTCACTAAAAACAGCCACCATTTCATCTTCATTTTGCACATCACAGGGGAGGATAATAGTGGAATCGACACTTTCTGCCAGAGGACGAACCCGACGCTCTAACGCCTCATTCAAATAGGTAAATGCAAGTTCAGCACCGGCATCATGGAGCTGCTGAGCGACTCCCCAAGCAATACTTTTGTCGTTTGCAACCCCAAAAACAACCCCCCGTTTTCCACTCATCAGTCCCATAATTCATCTATCTCCTTGGTCAATAATTTTAAATTTAGGGTTCCTTTTAACAAAAGTGGGGGTGGAAGGCAAGTACGTTAACAGGCTAATAATATCAGCCACAGCGATTCGGAGAGAAATAGTCAACAATCGAATACCAACAAAAATACTGCCCACATAATCTTCGACAATCCATTCACAATTTAGAGATAGATGAAACAAGCTATAGAAGAATACGGCACCTATGGTGCAACCGAACCTCTGGCTGACAGTCCCAGGGGCTGTCAGCTTCAATATTTTAACTTTTACCTAAATCAGGAAGCAACGAATGGAACCAAAGTACAAGTGTCTGAATTAAATAAATCTATTAAAAATTCTAATTATTTCTGCCGCAGGTATCAAGATACGATATTTTTCATCGGCCGACGAATATGAATTTCCCTTGCCAACATATCATCAACGGCAAACTGCGAATTCCCAACCTTAAAAATATAGCTGGGAAACTTTTGCATCAGGGTTACCTGGCTGCCCGGCAAAACCCCCATACTCATCAGTTTCTGCATCTTTTTGTCATCACTTGCAGCAAGGTAGGCAATTTCCCCGGTCTCACCAGACTTCAGCTCAGTAAGGGCAACAATCCCCGGTTGCCCCTGCTTCCGTGCCTCAATACAACACTCCCCCGGTGGAATCGGATTGCCATGTGGACAGGTGGTGGGATGATTCAACAAAGTACAGAGTTTGGTATCAACTCCCTGACGCAACAAATGTTCAAATTGACAGGCCTGGTCGTTCCCCTCATCTCCAGCAATTCCAAGGATATCCATGGTAAGCCTTTCGGCTAGACGATGCCTGCGAACTGTCATCTGTGCTTCATGACGACCCTCTTTACGGAGATAAACCCGATCACCACGTATCTCAACATAGGCCCGTTGAACTAATTCAAGTAGTTGCACCGAATCGACATCAACCTTTAAAGAGGTCAGCAAACAGCCAACATTATCCCCTTCAACTGTCATCACCCAAAGAGATTCCAAAATTTCCTCTGCTTCTTCAGACAGCCTCTCCAACATAATCTATCCTTTACTTTTTTTTAAAAAACGGCTTAACAATTTACTCGGTGCCGGATTTGCGTAACCACAATAGGGACAATGAATCTTGTGACATCCCCCGAAACAAGCGCCGCAACTCTTCCCGCCAGCAGGAGCACCAACTGTTTCATCTATTTCCTTATGACAAAATCCACAGGTCACGCCAGCCAACCAGTCGCAAGAAGAAACTTGTTGAGAAACCAACCGGAAGAAAAAGCCAGGGCTGTGACAAAAATAAAAATTATCAACGCAACCTTGATACCACGCTCTTTTATCATCACCAAAAACTGGGCGACACAGGGAACAAACAAAGTCAAAGTTACCGCTGAGACAGTCAATTGAGTTGCATTTAAAATTCCGGAAGATTGTAAATCATAGAGGCCGGCGGCACCGAAATCACGTCTAAAAAAACCGAAGACAAATGCAGTAGTCACTTCAACGGGAAGACCAATTGCGGCAACAACAGGGCTGAAAGCATCAATAACTTTCTCCAGAGTTCCGGTCATCTTACCTGCCCAGAGAACCACCGATGCAACGAGAAACAGCGGCAGTATTTCAACGAAGTAACTCTGCATCCGGGTCAGAGTCTTTACCGCAACATTACGCAGTTGTGGAAATCTTAAGGGGGGGATTTCCATATAAAAGACCGGGCTTTCTCCCGGCAACACATGTGACGCCAAAAAACCAATCAGCAGAAAAATCAATAATAAAAAAACCGTCCAAACGGCTAAAGCATTTGGTTCCGCTGACAATAATCCTAAAATAACTCCCAGCTGTGCACTACAGGGGATAGCTAATGCCAGCAGCATTGTTGCAATGATCCGTTCACGCTTGGTTTCGAGGGTCCGGGTCACCAGGGTCGCCATGGTGTCACAGCCAAACCCAAGAACAATTGGGATAACGGCTCGACCTGATAACCCAATTTTTTTAAATAGCCGATCAACCAACAATGCCAGTCGTGGAAAATAACCAGTATCCTCTAAAAGGGAGAAAACCAGAAAAAAGGTCCCAACAATCGGCAGAACCAATGCCACCGCATAGCGAATCCCCAAAGTCCAAATTCCATACTCACCCGCTATCAGTTCAAATAACCAGTGTGCCGTTAAATACTTTTCAGCAAAATGAATCACCGGAGGATTAATATAAGTTTCAAATAAATTTCCCTCAAGAAAATCAACTAATGTCCCGGCGCCAAATTTACCGACAAACAAATAGAGACCGACATAGACAACAAAAATTAAAATTGGGGCTCCGGTAAAAGGATTCATCATCCACCGGGAGAGTTTTTCAGAGAAAGGTTCCGTTTCATTAATTGTTTGTGACACAACATCTTTAAGCATCTGTTTGCAAATTTTTCGCCGTTCCAAACTTATCTGTAAATGCAAATCAGCACGGCGGCGAAACGAGATTTCACGAATAACTTCAGTTAGGTGCTCATAACCATTCCCGGCTTCTTTTTCAGCAATCAACTCCTGAATATCATGATCCCGCTGCATCAACAAAATACTGGTTGCACGTCGACTGAGGCGGTATTCACCATGAATCAACCGATTGATCTGCGAAATATCCTGTTCCAGATCTTGAGCATAGACAAAAGAGTGATACGGCACCATGGCGTAGTCAGAAATAGCCTGACGTAATTCATCAAGCCCAACTTTCCGTTTCATCACCGCACCAATTACCGGAATGCCAAGGTTTTTCCGTAACAAATCCAGATCGATCCGCATCCCTAATCGTTTTGCCTCATCAAGAATATTAACAACCAGGATCACCGGTAATCCGGCCTCAATCAATTGCAGAGTCATCGGCAACATCCGCTCAATATTCCTGGCATCTATGACATGGACAACTGCATGGGGGTCCTCTGTCAAAAGTATCCGCCTGGCAACCCGTTCCTCCTCGGTAATAGGCATCATCGAATACATACCGGGAGTATCCAGGATTTCATAACGTTGCTCACCAATATGGCAGTAGCCACGGGAGACCTCGACCGAGGTTCCCGGATAATTAGACACCGTCGTATAGGCTCCGGTAAGAGCATTAAAAACAACACTCTTGCCGACATTTGGATTACCAACCAGAATAACTTTAAGTGGGGATTTTTGCTGAACAGACATAAAACCGTAAACTCTCTAACAATAATAAAGCTAATCGACCTGAAATATATTACTGATGCAGACCCATCAATTCAATTTCACACATTTGGAACAAAGACCATAGAGTTCATGGCGGTGTCTCTCAATCTTAAAATCGTGCTGAGCAGCAACCTGCTCCTGTAGCTTTTCTATTTGTGGCTCAATAAACTCAATAATTAAACCGCAACTTGTGCAAACCAAGTGGTCATGATGCTGATCTGCATTCAAGGGTTCAAAGCGGGTTTGCCCGTCACCAAAATCCAGCTCTCTGGCAATACCACATTCGGCAAACAGTTTCAGGGTTCGGTGAACTGTTGCGTAGCCAATTTTCGGATGATCTTTGCGCAACCGAAAGTAGAGATCTTCAGTAGAAAAATGTAATTTTGAACCGAGGAAGGCCTCAAGTATCGTCAGTCTCTGACTGGTATTTTTCAGTCCCTTACGACGAACATAATCATTAAATATCGTCACCTGATCCATCAGAACTCCCCTGCAGCCTGTCGGACTATCAATGAACTGGCTGCAAATTCGTCTATTTTGCTCATATTTCAGCTCCTTTTCGACCAATAGCTATGGCTATTACTCTCAAATGAACCAAAACCTGATCTCAACGACCAAATTTTCGCTTCAGCCCAGATAGTCCGACAGGCTGCCAGGAGAAATTGAAAATGACAATCAGAAAGCTAGAGGAATTAGTGTCGAAGATCAAGAAAAATTTACCCTATGGAAAAATCATCCCAATGCTGGAGGAAATATCTGGTAAAGATATCCAGCAATCCGACTGAACATATTGAAAAACAATAAAATTCCGGCAACCATTAATAATACCCCGGTTATCATCTCAACAATGCGGATATGCTTTTTGAATCGGTCAAAAAATCCAAGAAAAGAGTGAAACAACAGACCGGAAATAAAGAAGGGAACGCCAAGACCGGCAGAATAACTGGTTAGGAGAACAATACCTTTACCGACCCCCCCAGAACTGCCTGCAGCTATCGCTAAAATAGCTCCAAGAATTGGTCCGATGCAGGGGGTCCAACCGGCAGCAAAGGCAATCCCGACCAGAAAAGTTCCAAGAAACCCGGTCGGTTTATTCCGCAATTGAATTCTTTTTTCGCCAAGCAACACTCCGAAGTGAAATAACCCGCTCAGATGGATACCGAACAGAAAAATCATCACCCCGCCAAATTTTTGGATAATCCCCAAGCCGTCGTGCAGATAAGTCTGAAATGAAGTAGACGCAAAACCGGCTAAGCCACCCAGAGTAATAAATACCGCTGAAAACCCGGCAATAAATACTAGGGAATGGGACATAACCGTCAAACGAACCTGAGTACCGGCACCTTCCTGTTTCAACTCAGCAAAAGAGAGCCCGGAGATATAAGTTAAATAGGATGGAATCAGCGGCAAGACACAGGGGGAAAAGTACGAGAGCAATCCTGCGGTAAATGCGATCCAGATTGTAATATCAGTACCAACGTCCATAATATCTTCTAAAACTCCTTAATTGTTGAGTAAAAAGTCAATCAGTTTAAATGTTGGGGCAGACGTCCAGTCACGACCACCGATAATTTTTTGAACCACAATCCCCTCGCGATCAATAATAAAACTCTCAGGAAAACGGAAGACACCATAAGTGTTTTGCGCCACACTGTCACTATCGAGAAGAATTGGAAAACTATATGGCGTTCTTTGCAGAAATTGACTCACCACCTTTTTCCCATTTTCATCAGCACTGACCGCCAAGATAACCAAACCCTGATCTTTATACTTCCGATAAAGACGTTCCATCGATGGCATCTCTTCCCGGCAGGGTGGGCACCAGGTTGCCCAGAAATTCAAGATAACCACCTTACCGTGATACTGGGAAAGGGTAACCGACTCCCCCTGTACATTCATCAGAGTGAAATCAGTCGCCATCTTTGCTTCAGAACTCTCAGTTTCCAAGGGTTGATCCGGGGTTGAATTATCGCAACCGGATAGCAACAAGAGTGGAAGCAGTATGACAATCCAAAATATATTCATTGTAAAACGAACCATTTATGCTTTCCTTTTAATTATTATCTGAATCAGTCGAATGATAGGTTTCTACATTGAGAAAGACCTACGGAATGTGGATATTATACTTTTCTAAACGATACAGCAATGTGTGTCGAAGAATTCGCAAAAAGAACAGCAGATTTTCTCTTGTTACCATTGCATCGTCTGAGCGCTCTCAACTGCTTCTCTCGTTCTGGAGCTTCCAGCAGGTAACCCTCCTCAGGGAGATTCAGCAGCTTATCAGAAAAAATAACCGTCCGCCCAATTCGTTCGGGGAGACCTGCAAGTTCCATAACATCTGAGTTACACAAAATCAGCATCGACTCTACAACATTCTCCAACTCCCGAATATTACCTGGCCAATGATACTTCTACAGATACTCAATAACCTGGTTGGAAAAGCTGACATCTGCCTATTGGATGGACAGTCAATATCAACTAAGCTATGCTGCAGCGCCGATGGAGGAACTATGCAGCTGTTTAGCGAAACAATTACGATTGTTCTACCAATTTTTTTGGTCATCGGTCTAGGAACTTTGCTCAAACAGTTCAAACTCGTTGATGATACGTTTCTCAACCTCGCAAACCGCCTCGTCTACGTCGTTTTTCTTCCATTACTGCTGTTTTATAAAATCGGCACTGCAGATTTTTCCCATTTTTTTAACGGTCCGCTGGTTATCGGTTCATCGCTGGTTATCGTGCTGGGATTTTTCCTGACTTATTTCTATACCGGATGGGCGAATTATTCTCCCGCTGTGCGGGGTAGCTTTTGTCAGGGATCATTCCGTGGCAATCTAGCTTATATCGGGCTGGCAATTTGTCTGAATGCTTATGGCGAAGATGGCTTGACCAAGGCTGGTATCCTGATGGGATTTCTGGTTCCGGTTTTGAATCTATTTGCCATTCTTGCATTGCTTTTGCCCCATCAAGAAGAGAATAAAGGACAACTTCCCAATTTAATTTTACAAACTATCCTCAATCCCCTGATTATTGCCTCTTTTCTGGGGATTATCTGGAGCTACTGGACCCTGCCAATCCCGATAATTATTGATCATTCACTCAAAATTATCACTGGATTAACCTTACCTCTGGCATTACTGGCTATCGGTGGCGGATTCTCTTTTGTGCGACTGAAAGGTGATTTAAAGCATGCTGGATTAGCCAGCACCGTTAAACTTATATTGCTGCCATTGCTGGCGGTTTTTCTCCTTGTCCCTCTGGGAGTAACAGGTACAGATCTGGGTGTCGGGATTTTAATGGCCGGAACCCCTGCCGCAACGGCCACCTATATTATGGCCCAACAGATGCGTGGTGATGCTGAATTAGCGGGATCAATTGTCATGCTGTCAACCCTTGTATCCGCTTTCAGCTACACCCTCCTCCTTTTATTATTTAAAGGGACAGGATTATTATAAATGACTCAACTTGGTTTCAAACTATGAGAGAAAATTATCACCCTTTTGATATCGGCGATCTATTCACTATAGTCCCACCAGGCGTATCCCCAGGCAATAGTAATCGTTTCCAACTGGTTATGGAACGGGGTGCCTTTGGTTCAGGTGAGCATGAGACAACCCGGAGCTGTATCGAGTTACTGGAAACATTACCCGCCAGGGAAAATTTAAAAATTCTTGATCTCGGTAGTGGCACCGGAATTCTAACAATTGCAACTCTGCTATTAAATTCGGGACATGCCTGGTGCGTTGATATCGAGGAAGCAGCGGTAAAAAGTGCACAGAGGAATTGTGGAATCAACCATTTGAATGATTCTATCACCCACGTCTGTGGAACCCTGGACCAACTTGAAGAAGGAGAGTTCAATCTAATTTTAGCCAATATCTACGGTGATATCCTATTGGACGTAGCAGAGGAACTGGTCGGCAAAGCGGTTTCGGGGACACAATTACTTCTTTCCGGAATTCTCTGGGAATATAATTTTGATATTCGACACAAATATCAAAAACTCGGCTGCAAGCTGGTTAAGAATCGACTTCTGGATCAGTTCAGTACCATTTTATTACAAAAAGAGTGACTGAGATCATACTGCAAACCGGATGAGTTCTCTCTACCTTTCTCCACAACAGAACCCTGGTGTAATTATAAATATTGGTGTTTCATACTGTCAGTCCCTCCAATTCTGCAAACCGTCCAAAACGCAACTCAACTCCAATAAAAAAAGGGCGGATCAAAGAGATCCGCCCTTAATATCAATAATAACAGTGAATAGAAGAACTCAAGCCTCAGTTGAAGACGGCAGCAGAGACTTCAGGTACTCACGGTTAAGCTTGGCAATAAACTTGACACTGATCCCTTTCGGACACGCAGCCTCACATTCATAGTGATTTGTGCAGTTACCAAAACCTTCATCAATAATTGCCTGGGTCATTTCCTGAACCCGTTTTCTGGCTTCCGGCTTCCCTTGTGGTAAAGCAGCTAACTGAGCAACCTTTGCACCGGTGAACAGCATCGCTGAACTGTTAGGACAGGCAGCAATACAAGCTCCACAACCAATACATTCGGCAGCATCCATCGCATAGTCTGCAGTTGGCTTAGGAATCAACAGTGCGTTGGCATCTGCGACTCCGCCAGTATGACATGAAACATAACCACCAGCCTGCATAATAGCATCAAGAGAGGTCCGGTCAACGATCAAGTCTTTGCGAATCGGGAAAGCCTTCGCTCTCCACGGCTCTACAAAGATTTCATCACCGTCGTTATATTGACGCATATGCAACTGACAAACAGTGGTTTTTTCCTGTTTACCATGAGGACGACCATTAATAACCTGTGAACACATGCCACAGATTCCTTCACGACAATCGTGATCAAAAGCAATTGGATCTTTGCCTTCCCGAATCAACCCATCATTAATTTCATCCAACATCTCTAAAAAGGACATATCCGGGCTGACATCTTTAGCTGGGTAAGTCTCCAGCTTCCCTTTATCCTGTGGCCCCTTCTGGCGCCATACATGTAGTGTAAGGTCCATTATTTATAACTCCTCACGGCAAGATGAACTCTTTCAAATTTCAAAGGCTCTTTGTGTAATTCGGGCTTAACCCCGGTTCCTTTGAATTCCCAGGCGGCAACGTAACTGAAGTTTTCATCATCACGCATTGCTTCGCCTTCATCAGTCTGATGCTCAGTCCTGAAGTGACCACCACAGGACTCTTCACGGTTCAGTGCATCTTCAGTCATCATTTCAGCAAATTCAAGGAAATCAGCGACTCTCCCAGCATTTTCCAACTGCTGGTTGAGTTCTTTACCTTCACCGGTCACCTTGACATTATTCCAGAATTCATCACGAAGCTCTGGAATGAGCTTGAGAGCATTAGTGAGGCTCTCTTTGCTTCTTGCCATACCGACATTCTCCCACATAATGTTACCAAGTTCTTTATGCAGTTCGCTGACGGTTTTCTTGCCGTTAATTGCCAGTAGTTTTTTCGTTTGATCGTTAACATCTTCAACCGACTTTTTAAATTCAGGATGATCCTCTTTAACGGCACCCGGATTTCTAATTGAAGCCAGATATGGTGCGATGGTGTAAGGGATAACAAAATAACCATCAGACAAACCCTGCATCAGTGCCGAAGCCCCGAGCCGGTTAGCACCGTGAACTGAGAAGTTGGCTTCACCAAGAACAAACAGCCCAGGGATATTACTAGAGCACTCATAATCAACCCAGAGCCCACCCATATTATAGTGAGGAGCGGGATAGATACGCATGGGGCGCTCATAGCCATTCTCATCAGTAATCTTTTCATACATATCGAACAGGTTACCGTAGCGCTCAGCAATGGTTTTTTGCCCAACCCGCTTGATAGCATCTTCAAAATCAAGATAAACACCACGCTTACCTGGACCGACACCAAGGTCAGCATCACAAGCTTCTTTGGCTGAACGTGAGGAAATATCACGAGGAGCGAGGTTACCAAAGGAGGGATACTTCCGCTCCAAGTAGTAATCACGATCTTCCTCTGGAATTTCACTCGGGTGCTTTTCACAATCTTCAACTTTTTTAGGAACCCAGATCCGACCATCATTCCGTAGGGACTCTGACATCAGAGTCAGTTTGGACTGATGCTCACCATGAACCGGAATACAGGTCGGGTGAATCTGTGTGTAACAAGGGTTCGCCATATAGGCACCCTTCTTGACTGCTTTCCAGATTGCCGTCACCGAACTGCCCATAGCGTTCGTTGAAAGGTTGAAAACGTTGACATAACCACCAGTGGCCAGAATAACGGCATCACCCCAATGGGACTCAACCTCACCGGTCAGCAAATTTCGAACGGTAATCCCTTTGGCAACGCCATCAACAACAACCAGATCCAACATCTCAGTCCGTGGATGCATGGTGACAGTTTTATTTTTGATCTGCCGGGAAAGTGCCGAGTAAGCACCTAACAGAAGTTGCTGACCAGTTTGTCCACGAGCGTAAAACGTCCGGGAAACCTGAGCACCACCGAAAGAACGGTTGTCAAGATAACCAGCATAATCGCGGGCAAATGGAACACCCTGAGCAACACACTGATCAATGATATTATTGGAGACCTGGGCCAAACGCCAGACATCGGCTTCACGAGAGCGAAAATCGCCACCCTTGACGGTGTCATAAAAGAGACGATAAATACTATCGCCATCACTGGGATAGTTTTTAGCTGCGTTAATACCACCCTGAGCACCGATACTGTGTGCACGACGGGGGCTGTCCTGATAGCAGAAACAATCAACATTGTAGCCAAGTTCGCCAAGGCTTGCTGCTCCAGCGCCACCGGCCAAGCCACTACCAACAACAATAATTTTATACTTTCTTTTATTGGAAGGGTTTACCAGCTTCATGTCTTCGCGGTATTTATCCCAAGATGTATCGACCTGACCTGTAGGTGCTTTTCCATCTAAAATCACAATAAGCCCCCTATTTCACTATACGAGCGAGAAGAAGTAACGGAATAGCGATATATGCCAGTCCGTAAGCGATAGCCACCAACTTACCAATAAAAGTCACTTTGTCCTGGCTCGTACCGGTGCTCCAACCGAGAGTCTGTACCCAGCTGGAAAGTCCATGAAAAATATGCAGTGTTAAAGCAATCATCGCAATAATATAAACCAGAGCGATGAAAGCATTCTGGAAGCTCGCCGTAACCATGGTAAAAACATCAAGGCGATTGGCCATATCTAAAGGCAGATGGTGAGCTGAAGTAGCAGGGTTGGTAATCTGCACAGTGAAATGGAGTAGATGATAGAGTAAGAAAGCCAAAATAATCAGACCGGTAAAAACCATAGTTTTTGCTGAGAAAGTTGTCACCAAGGTTTTTTGTACAGCATAGTTATCTGGCGTAGCAGCACGGTTTTCAAGGTAAAGTTGCACCCCGAAAGTGATGTGAACCGCAAATAGACCCAACATGATCAGACGGAAAATCCAAACCAGTGGTCCCAGTGAATGCAGGTGCTCAGCGTAGGCATTGATACCGTCGGGGCCCGCAAATACCGACAAGTTGCCAAGGAGATGGACAGAAATAAAACCAACCAGACAGAGCCCGGTCACTGCCATCAGAATCTTTCTTCCCACAGTACTTTTAAACAGATTCATAGTTAATTATCCCTCGAGAATGTGAAACGATTGTCAATCAGGACTTATCTCCCAAATTCAATCACCAATAGTTGCTTAAACTATTCTGGCCCAGCACGCCTCTCCTCCTGAAACTGAGCCATAAAATGTTGCTCTGGCGGTCCTCGCCAGGAACTTGTCCTCCCGTTCATCATCGACATCCTTCCGACGTCTAAATAAAACTGTAACTCCAAAATAAAATTATCAGAACTCACAGTAAAATACAGATCGTATACTGTATACTAAATATTGTTAAAAATTTAAACAAAAAAATCCATAAATAGTTAAATTCTAATCTATCATCAGCACCAGCAACCATAACGGTTTGCACCTGCAAAAATGATCGAGATACCATACCTTTCCGGTCATCTACAGCTTCTTATTTTAAAGCCAGTATCTTTTCCAAACTCTGTTGTAAAATCTCTCGCTTTTTCTCAGCAGTAACCAATTTACCACGATCTTTTTCCAGAACCTGAACTGGAGCATTGGCAACGAATTTTTCGTTAGATAACTTCTTTGCAAAAAAGTCCACATCCTTCTGTACTTTTTCGATTTCTTTGTTTAAGCGTGCCTCCTCCTCCGCAACATTGATCAGATCGGCAAGAGGAATCATCACCTCAACTTCTCCAGCGACCTGAGTTGATGCTTGTTTAGGTCGCTCTACAGCAACACCAACCAGCAAGTCCTCAACCCGTGCCAGTGATTTGATATATTTCTGACCTGCTTCAATTGCAGTAACGACAGTCGCTGACTTACAATCGAGGACAACTTTAATCTTTTTCCCTGGCGGAACATCAAGTTCACCACGAACGTTACGAATGGCACGAACAACATCCATTACCAGTTCCATATCGGCAACGACAGACTCATCTGTTTCAATAATTGCAGCAGTTGGATACTCCGCCTTCATAATCGAATCAGCCGGTCGCTCACCGGGAAGGGCGTGCCAGATCTCTTCTGTGACAAATGGTAAAATCGGATGAAGCAACCGCAGCAGCCCTTCCAAAACAGTAAACAGAATATTTTGTGTTGTGGTTCGGGTAGCGGTGTCATCGCCATACAAATTATCTTTACTCAGTTCGATATACCAGTCACAGAATTCGTGCCAAGTGAATGAATAGAGGATACTGGCAGCTTCATTAAATTTATAATGAG
>Ga0256827_10001771_pt1 | contig 13908 bp, 13 predicted proteins | sample CV84metaG_FD_185977 | JGI IMG/M metagenome (GOLD analysis project Ga0256827, IMG submission 185977) | Hydrothermal vent microbial communities from East Pacific Rise, Pacific Ocean - CV84 | ecosystem: Environmental > Aquatic > Marine > Hydrothermal vents | place: Pacific Ocean: East Pacific Rise... | reverse complement strand
AAAAATAAAATGGCGGGTCCAGTAATACCCGCATACCAACAGTTTCCAGAACGCCCACCAGAAACCGAACTCCAAAACGCCTGATTTGTGGTGGTCATTTCCTCGGCATCTTCCTGCCAAGTAGACGGTTGTTGTGTGAGCTTATAAATTTTTAATGAAGCCACTTCATTTTCACGTCGCTTAGGAATAATCCATTGAAGCTCTGTTGAATTGGTACACGAAACCGTCGTCTGTTTCGGAAAAGCCATTAAACGAGGTCGCAAGCCTGTTTCACCACCATCTAAAGAATTTCCATTTATATTATCTTTTGTATACCATCCATCATTTTGCCCACCCCATCCATAATTAAAGTGATACGATGTAATCCCATTATCAACCATTAACCCATCTGCCACAATGGCATGTCCAGGAATTGAAACCACCGCCGGAAATCCTGCTCGAAGATCTACTTCTAATGAAGTAATTAACGCATTTGTTAAGTAATGAGATGTTGATCCTTCAAAATAAAAATATCTGGGCAAGCGTCTTCCCAATGTTTGAACACTCGAACTTGTTCCACTTGTATTATAATCTGCATCCGCAGTAACGCCCAATTCATACATTAATTCTGAAATAGCTTCTTCCGACACCACAGAATTTACATTCGAAACGGAAGTATATGCCACAATCATATTTTCCCAATCATACGAATCAGAAAACGTAGCTGAATGCACTCCCTGTAAATCCCCTTGATTATCCGTGTACGTATGCAATTCCATTCCATGAGGCGGCCAACAATGAAAATTCAACACTTGAGCAAAAGCCGTTGGAACACACCCTACCGGCGCTCGATGTCCATAATAATCGGTTTGTCCTGAAGCCACTGGACAACGTAAATTGTAAGGATGACACTGATTCCATGTTGTATCTAAAAACGGTCCATAAAATTCAGTAACTTCTTTTGTTGATTGAGTTTGTGCGGCTTTTGATTGAGGTTGTTTCGCTTTTTTAAGTAACTCGGGAAGTCGTCCCACATAATTTGTTAACATAGAATAAAAAGCATTATTTGAATCATCCGCCAAATTAATCGACGACTTTGAACTAAACGCAACCACCAAAGGTAAACGATCATCCGAATTTAAAAGCAAATATCCATTTGGATCAAGTTGCACCACATAGACAAAATTACTGCCCGTCGTTGGAAAGCGAGAAATGGAAAGCGATCTATTCGCCACCGATTTCATTACTGGATTTTCTTTCATCCAATCCTTTGCCCGCTGCTCAAGATCTTGCTCTAAAATAGGTGCCGCAAAACTTACAAAACAAATAAACAAGCCAAATAAAAAAATGCCCTTTTTCATCATAATCAATCTCCAAAAATAATAGAATCAATCTAAATCAATGAAGATAAATTACTTAAAAAGCAACGTTTAAATCAATCATAAAACCCTAGAAGAAAAAATCTTCTAGAAATAGAAACAGCAAAACCAGTGGTTTTGCTGTTTCATTCGTTTAAATAAAAGTTCTTTTAACCCACCCGAATAGGCATAATCACATATAAAAATGGAATGTTAGATTTAATTACTCCAGGGCTTAATTCATCCGAAAGCTCTAAATATATTTCATCGCTATCGAGATGTTTAAGCGGAGCCATTAAAAATTCTGGACTAAATGCAATCGTCATATTTTTCCCAGAATATTTTACAGGCACACTCTCTTTTCCCTCTCCAATTTCAGGCGAAAAAGTTAAAAGTTCAATTCGATTTTCCGAAATCTCTAATTTAACCGAAGCCGATTGATCGTCCAACATTAACGAAACTCGGCGAACCGCACTTAAAAAAGTTTCCCGATCAATAGCAATACGCTCTTCACATTGCGCAGGAATCACTTGCTGATAATTTGGATAGGTTCCATCAATAAGTTTCGAAATAATAAAGATGTTTTTAAATTCAAAAGCCACCTGAGTTGCAGAAATCTTGATTGTAACTTCTCCTTCGTCCCCCAAGGTTTTAATCAACTCAATCACCGTTTTCGTGGGAACCACAAAATCTAATTCAGATCCTTCACTTATTTCAATTTCATGTTCAACCAAAGCTAAACGTCGCCCATCGGTACAAACCACCATCAACTTATCTTCTTTAAACGAAAATAACGACCCATTTAAAATTGCCCGTGACTCATCCGTTGAGGCAGCATACGAGGTTTTTTGCAGTAAATCTTTTAAAATTCCTTCTGGAATCTGATACGAAAAACTCTCTTCAAAGGAAGGAAGTGGTGGGAAATCAGTAGCCGCAAGTCCTTCCAACTTAAAATGCGCAGCACCCGAAGAAATCTCCGCCACATTTTTTTCGTTAACCACAATATCAATTTGATGATTTGGAAGATCTCTACAAATACTAAAAAATCGTTTTGCAGGTAACGTTGTTGCTCCCGATTCCAAAACATCTGCTTCAAAATTTGTCTGTACGCTTACTTCTTGATCCGTTGTTGTTAAAACCAACCGTCCCTCTTCTGCTTCTAACAAAACATTAGATAAAATAGGATGTGTGGTTCGCTGGTTTACAATGGACTGCACTTTTTGAAGTGCTTCTAGAATTTGATCCTGCTCGATACTGAACTTCATTAACAAGCCTCCTCTTATATTAGTATACTTTATTTATAAATCATTCATAGTAGTGGGTTGTTGATAAACAAGAAAACTCCAAATTTATTGCTGTAACCCTTTGATTAAATTATTTTTATGAAACCACCCTACCCTGTAGATAAAATGAGAATAAATCTCAAAATTTGTTCATGACCTCGATTTATTAAAACAATCATAAATCGATGAACAGGTTATTTCTGTGTTATTAACAGATTTTCATAACGAAAATAGAACTTCATTATATGGGATGAAAACAAAAGAACGAATAACGGTGTTCACTGTGCCAAACTTCAGTAAAAACCAAAAGCGAAAATATACTATATATCGAAATCAAAATAGTAAAAACAGTTTCTTTTATCAAAGGCATGTTATTTTATCTTCATTCTCATTGAAGATTTTTTTTGATCCCCTACCATTCCTCCCATGAATTTTTTTACAACATTACACGGAATTACAATTTTATTAGGAGCAATTGCTCTGACCATTGGTTTTATCGGAATGTTTTCGCCCGATACATTAAAAGAGCAGATGAAAAAATTTCCGCGAAGCACCGTTCCTGCGTGGATCCTTCTTCTTTTATGTTGTTTCCTTGGTGCACGAGAAGCTCTTCATATGAATATGGGTTTTTTAAATCAATATAAAAAAGCCATCTATTTAATTGCTCCGGGTGTTTTTGTGGCTTCAGTCATTTATATGAAAGAACTGCTTGCTCCCCGTGTTTTAGGTGGATTTTTACTTCTTATTGCTCCGCCAATTTTACGAATTGCAAGTCAGTCAGATGCACCCTATTTTCAACTCATTTCTGCACTGGTTTACATTTGGATTATTTACGGGCTTATTTTACTTATGTCCCCTTGGTATTTTAGAAAAATAAATCAACCCCTTCTCGACTCCCCTACCCTTTTTAAAATTGCGATGCTTGGAAAAATTGTACTTGGATTTGTTTTAATCGGATTCGGCCTCTTTATCTACTAATATAATGACACATGTTCAACTCCAGACCATTCGACGCAAATTTTTAACATACGTTAATGCTTACATCGATCAATCAGGTAAAATGAAAAACATGATGGAACTTAAGCGTGAGCACTGTGCATTTGTGGCTAAAAATGCACGCGAACTTGCAGAACGCTCGGGATGGAATCAATCCAAATTATATGCGGCCGAAGCACTAGGATTGCTTCATGATGTTGGTCGTTTTCCACAACTCGAAGAATATGGAACGTTTCGAGATGAATGCTCTATAAATCATGGACTTCGTGGTGCGCAAGCCATTAAAGAGGAAGGATTTTTGGATGAAATTGATGACGATTTACGAGAGGCACTCACGCTTGCTGTTCGTTATCATAACGATCGAGAACTTAAACAAAATATTTCTGCCAAAGCGTTACCTTGGTTAAAACTAATTCGCGATGCAGATCGATTAGATATTTATCGAGTGATCCTAGAAAAATTAAAAAATGGAGAACTCGAAAAACACCCCGATGTGGTGCTTCATTTAAAAATAGATGCCCCACCCTCCCCTACTATTCTAGAAGCCATTTCGAATCAACGTCCTCCAGCTTACACCGATTTGCGGTCCGTTGCAGACTTTTTGCTGATGCTGCTCTCTTGGACCCATCAAATGACGCTCCTTCCCGCTGCATATGATATAATGCGAGAACGCAAAATAGTACCGGAGTTTGTTAAATTTTTACCAAATTTACCAGAAGTAAAATTCTTTTTAAGACAACTTCCCCTTCAAATCGAGGAATAGAAAAATGGACAAAATTTTTATACGTGATCTTGCACTTCGTTGCATCATTGGATGTTTCACCCAAGAACGACGAAAAAAACAAGACGTAGTTATTCAAATAGAAATGCATTGTGATCTTCGTAAGGTGGGAAAAACCGATAACCTCGACGACACCATTAATTATAAAGCTGTAAAACAGTCTATTATTAAATTAGTTGAGGAAAGTTCATTTAAAATGATAGAAGCATTGGCGGAACATATTGCAACAGAAGTTCTTATAAATAAAAAAGTAAAGAAAGTGGTTGTTACTATCGATAAACCTGGTGCACTTCGTTTTGCAAAAAGCGCTGCTGTAGAAATTACTCGCCCTTAAAAAAAAGCGTTTAATTCTTCTATTTTTTATCTCCAGAAAGGCGTTTAATCCACATACTTAAAATGGAAATGTCCGAAGGATTAACGCCCGAGATACGTGCAGCTTGCCCAATGTTTTCTGGCTGTATTTGAATTAGTTTTTCTTGTGCTTCATACCGCAATCCTTTTATTTCTCGATAATTAAAGGATTTGGGTATTTTGTATTTTTCTTGTTTTTTTGCTGCTTCAATTCGATCGGCTTCGCGCTTAATATACCCCGCATATTTTATTTCAATTTCAATTTGGCTAACCATTTCGGGCGACAAATTTTGATCTATTTTTGGAAGATCGGTATATTTTATTTCGGGACGACGCAGTCTTTTTTCTAAAGAAATTCCGTCATGAAAAATACGCTGAAGTCGTTGTATTTCGGTTTGAATTTTATTCCACTCCCCTGCCCTTTCCTTTCGTTCTGCTTCGGAAACAATTTTAAGTTGGTTTGTTTTTTCTAATAATCGATAGTAAACATTATTTTGGCGTAAGGTTAGTCGGTGCTCAGAGCGCGAGGTAAACATGCGATATGGCTCGTTGGTTCCTTTGGTAATTAAGTCGTCAATTAAAACGCCAATATAGGCTTCGTTTCGAGCTAAAACAAATTCAGGAAGACCGAGTACTTTTGATGCTGCATTTACGCCAGCAACAAATCCCTGTCCAGCGGCCTCTTCGTATCCTGTGGTTCCATTTATTTGACCCGCAAAATAGAGCCCTTCAACCCGTTTTGTTTCGAGTGTGTGAAAAAGTTGAGTGGGATCTGAAAAATCATATTCGATGGCATATCCTGGGCGCAGAATCTCTGCGTTTTCAAGACCTTCTATAGAGTGAATCATCTCAAGCTGCACCTCTTCTGGCAGACTGTTTGATGTACCGTTTGGATAAATCCGAACGTTATTTCGACCTTCAGGCTCAATAAAAACATGATGTGAATTACGTTCTGAAAATTTAACAATTTTATCTTCAATCGAGGGACAGTAGCGAACGCCCGTTCCTTCAACCAACCCGCCGTACATGGAACTCTTCTTTAAATTATCGTGAATAATTTGGTGCGTCCGCTCGTTTGTGTGTGTTAAAAAGCAGGGAATCTGATCGGATCCAGGCATCCAAGGATGTAATAACGGATTTTGTTCCACGTGGAACAGATTCTTTTTTGGGTCATCCAATTGTTCTACGTGGAACATTTTCCACTCTTTTCGTGCCTCTTGGGAGTAGAATGGGGGAGGGGAGTCGCCCGGCTGAATCTCCATTTTTGAATAGTCGATGGAATCTTTATGAAGACGGGGTGGGGTGCCGGTTTTGAGGCGCTCTAATTTAAATCCTAAATTCTTTAAAGTATTTGAAAGTTGTTCAGAGGACTCTTCTCCCATCTGTCCTTCGTTAACGCTTTTTTGCCCAATCAGGACGCGCCCGCGTAAAAAGGTTCCCGTGGAGATGACAACGCTTGAGGCAGAAAGAGAGCCAGATCTTTTGCAAATAACTCCGCAAATCTTTCCATTAGAGATAATTAAGTCGATAACTTTATCTGAAATGGTGGTCAGATTTTCTTGGATTCGAATCACTTCTTGAATTCGTTTGGGAAAGAGATCTTTGTCGCATTGAAGTCGATTGGATTGAACTGCGGGGCCTTTTCGGGTGTTTAGCATTCGATATTGAATGCCGGTGTAATCGGCATTTCGTCCAAGTTCACCGCCGAGGGCATCGAGTTCTGAGACGATGTGTGATTTTGCAATTCCGCCGATGGAGGGGTTGCAGGGGAGTCGTCCAATAAGGGATGTGTTTAGAGTGATGAGTAGGGTGCGTGCGCCAAGGCGTGCAGCGGCGAGTGCGGCTTCGTATCCAGCGTGTCCGCCGCCAACAATAATAACTTGAAAATGGGATGAAGTGAACATAATTAAAAAGGGGAAAAAGTGAGGGGTGACGGGTTTATTTTTCTATGGTTTTTGGTCCTTTTTTTTAAACAGTCGAGAGGGTAGGGGGGTACAATTTTATTTTTCATTCTTCTTTTTTGGAGGACTCTTTTTTTTGTTTAAATCAAGTTCTTTTTGTGTTTCAAAGGCGCGTTGGCATTTTCGAATGTGTGCATTATATTTTTTGATCTCTTTGGGTGTAATGTCGTTGGCATATTGTGTGGCAAGGGCGGCCATCTGTTTTGCGGCACGAAAGGCTTTTTCGTAGTCGCCTGAAATGTAGTAGGCCTCGGAAAGGGTGTCCCAAATGTGGTAGTCGTTGGGAGATAAAACAAGGGCTTCGTGTGCACATTCGAGGGCTTTTTTTCCGTTTCGGATGGTGAGGTTGTCGGTGGTGGCGTAGAGCCAAGCCAGGTTGTTCCAAAGCTTGCTGTCTTCGGGATATTTTTTTATTAGTTTTAGCAGAATGTCTTCTGCTTTTTTTTCTTGGTTGGCCATAATGTAGGCTTGGCTTAGGGCGTATTTTGCTTTTACAAAATGGGGGTTAATTTTTAAGATTTTTTCGTACGCTTTTACAGCCGATTTTGCATCGCCTTCTTTGGTATAGGCTTGTGCAATTCGAATTAAAAAGTTGATTCGTTCGGTGTCGGATCGTGTTGTGATAATTTTGATGGTTTTCTTTGGCTTTTCAGTAGAAATTTTAGCCTGAGTAAGAAGGGGGGAAAAAAAGAAAAGAGCTAAAATGGAGGGTTTTAAAAAGGTCATTGTTGAGTCTCCAAAAGGTTATTTTTTGATTTGATCTAATTTTATTACAATGTCGGGCGGAGTGAAATGAATGGCTTTGGCGCGGGTGGGGTTTTTTAAATATTTGTCGGATAATGTAATTTTTAGTTGGCCGTTTGTGGATGGATTAAGGATGGGAATGACGATGCGGAGTTGTTCTTTGTTTAAGTAGCGCAGGTCTTCCCACGAGCCACGAAATTCAACATCTATTTTTTTAGCGGAAATTTCCCAAATCGACCAATTTTCGGGAAGAGAGAGTTCAATGGAAATGTCGGAAATGGTCATTTTGTGGCTGATGTTTTTGCGAATGGCTTGCCAGGAAAGAAAGCCTAAAAGAAAGCAGAGCAGGAAAAGCCAGCGCTGATTTGCAAGCTTTTTCCAGCGGGAGGGGGATAGATGTTTATTCTTCATCGTTATCCTCGCTAAAATTAATTAATACAGTATCGGAAAGGGAGGCTTCGCCCGATTTTAATTTTTCGCGGAAGCGGGCTAGGCCGGTTCGTTCTCGACGAAGCATGGCGGTTAGGGCGCGTGAAAGGCGCTCTTCGTTAAAGCCGCTTCGAATGCGACCGTTGTATGCAATGGAGATGGTTCCGGTCTCTTCGGAGACGATAACGACTACGGCGTCGGTTTCTTCGGTGATTCCAATGGCGGCGCGGTGGCGGGTGCCGAGTGTTTTGCTGAGCTCTTCTTTTTCGGAGAGGGGGAAAATACAGCCAGCTGCACGAATCCGGTCGCCTGAAATAATGACTCCACCATCGTGTAATGGACTGCGTGGAAAGAAGATGGATATGAGCAGTTCGCTGCTTACAATGCTTTTTAAAAGTGTGCCGGTATCTTGTAGGGCGCGGGTTCCTATGTCGCGTTCGATGGCAATGAGTGCTCCAATTTTTTGTTTTGAGAGGGAGAGAACGGCTTTTGTGATGGGTTCTACAAGTTTTTCTTGTGAGGCGATTCCGCTGTTTTTCCAGACGGATTGGCGACCGAGGCGGGCAAGGACGCGGCGGATTTCGGGTTGGAAAATAATGATGAAGGCTAAGAAGAGGTAGATCATGACGCGCGAGAGTAACCAGTTGAGTACGTCTAGGTGGCTTAATGAGGTTACGGCGTACAGGATGCCGTACACCAAAACCAGACCCGAGAAAATGGCGGCACCGCGTGTCCGCCTGAATAGGCGAAACGTGGAATAGAAAATCATGGTTAAAATGAAAATTTCTATCCAGCCGGATGTGGTTGGCGTTTCAAAAACGTTTTTAAATAGAGAAAAATTAGACATCGCTGGAAATAATACGCAGAAGCGAGCAAATATCGCAAGTCTCTATTATATCATGAACCCTTAAAATGTGTGCGCCTTGAAGTGTAGCCCATGCGGCAACCCCTAAACTTCCGGCTAATCGAGAGGTGGGTTGAGCCTTATTTAAGAGGTGCCCGATAAAACTTTTTCGGGATGCTCCAATCAAAAGGGGCCGGTTTATTTGGTGAAATTGGTTTATTTTTTTTAGCAACTCTACATTGTGTTCTACGGTTTTTCCGAAGCCAATTCCTGGGTCAATTACAAGTTGGTTTGGATGGAGCCCGTGATTTTTACAAAATTGGATTCGGGAAGTTAAATAGGTGCAGATTTCGGAAACGACGTTGGAATAGGTTGGATTTTTTTGCATCTGTTGGGGTGGACCTTGGCGGTGCATAAGAATAACGCCAGCGTTAAATTTTTCTGCCACGTGAACCATTTGTGGATCTGCTTCGAGTGCGGAGATGTCGTTAATAATATGCGCTCCGGCATCTAGTGCTGCTTCGGCTACTTGAGCTTTTGTGGTGTCGATGGAAATAAGTACATCGGTGGTTTCTCGAATTTTTTGAATCACGGGAAGGGTTCGTGAAAGTTCTTCTGTGGTCGAGATGGGTTTTGCGCCGGGGCGGGAGGATTCGCCGCCGATGTCGATGAAGGTTGCTCCTTGTTGTATCATTTCTATTGCACGAGATGCTGCTTGGTCGGGATTTAAAAAGAGACCGCCGTCAGAAAAGGAGTCGGGGGTGGTATTTAAAATGCCCATGATGTGGGTTTGAGAACCCAGTTGGATTACGCGATCGCGACAGTTCCATAAAAAAGGGGGGTTGTTTTTCATAGCTGTATTTTTAGACCATCCCATGGAACGGTTATTTGAAGTGGGTTAAGTGTTGTTTGAAGTTTGTTATGTTCGTTGTTGTGTGTGAGATGTGTGACAAAACGTTTTTTTGCACCCGATTTTTGAAGCCAGTGGGCGGATTCTTCGGTGGAAAAATGGGTGGGGTGGGGGTGGGGGCGCAGGGCATCGAGAATGAAAACATCAAGATTTTGTAGTTTTTTTTCGGTTTCGGATGAGATGTGGCTGCAATCTGGAATGTAGGCGAGGCTGGCTTTGTCGGCATCGATGCGGTAGCCATAAATGGTTTGGGTTCCGTGTTGGACGGGTAGGGGCGTGATGCGGGCATCGCCTATTTGAACGGGCTGGGTTTGATCGATAAATTGAACCCGAGGAACACCGCCAAAGGAGTGACTTTTTCGATCGACATAATCAAATTTAATCCGCATTTGTTGCATTGTTTCGGGATCGGCATATACGGGAATATACTCTTTTTGAAGGTCTGAAAAACGCCGGACATCGTCGAACCCAAAAATGTGATCAGCGTGCAGATGGGTCAGAAAAACCGCGTCAACTCGTTCCACACCAAAGGTTAAAACTTGGTCTCTAAAGTCGGGCGGGGTGTCGAAGACGAAATGTTTTCCAGCGGCAACTACGTAAAGACTACATCGGCGGCGTTTGTTTTTTGGATTTGTTGATGTGCAAACTTCGCAAGAGCATCCAATCATGGGGACACCGTGCGAGGTTCCTGTTCCTAAAAAAGTAAAGTGCATTTTGTTTGTGGGGGTTAATCAAGTCGATGGCGAACCAGGGCTTGGTTTCGAGGGAAGATCACATCAAAGCGATCGGGTAGAGGGGCTCCTGTGTCAACCGATGGCTGAATCGCCACTTGGCGCAAGAGCAAATATTTCCCAGAATACTCCTGCAAAAGTCCTGAAAATTCAAGCACTGTTGCATCTTCAATCATCTCTACAATAACTCGTTTGCTTAAATATTTTTCAAGCACGGGCTCGTATGCATTTGGAATGGTTCCTAAAAGGGTATTTCCAATTTCGCCGGCCCGTTTATCGGCCCCAGATATTTTTCCCATCACACTTTTACTTTTCAGATTTCCAAGAATCATAGAAAGCGATTGTGAAACGGCATCGCGTAACGTATTAAATAAATTCCAAAACCAGCGACGCATTCGGCGAAAGATCGAAGGATGCGCAATGCGCTCAATCTCTTTTTCCCATTTTTTGTACTCTTTGGTTCCAGGCAAAGGTGGGGGCTGAAGAATTTTATGAATGCTTTCCACTTCTGGTGGATAAAGCACATAACTACTTTTTATATTGCCGAGTGCATCGGGTGAAGGCTTTTCAAAATTAAGTTCAATTGCTTTTGGATAAACGGTTAGGCGACCCCAAAGCCAAGTTCCCGACTTCATTTGAATCATGACCGGTTCTTTATTAAAAAAGCGCAAACATCGATCTCTCTTTCGACGTGTTGCAATGGCCGTAACAGTTGCTGCAACAAAAAGCAGCACCATTGGAATCCAAAATTCTAACATCCGTTACACCTCATTCTGTAGGGTAGGGGACTACAAATTTTCAGCGTGTTCGTTGCCTGCTTTACGCAACATAAACCACTTCATCGGTAAGCCCAGCCACGCTGTTACTAAACCTCGACCCACAAAAAACATGCAAATCACACCAATCGTTAACGACGCAACAATCAACTTGCCAATATTTCGGAAACCAAAACCCGAGACAAATCCGGCTGCAATGGACGAAATCAACATGCCGCACGTAAGCAACACATTTACGGTGGTGTCATATACCACATGACCCAACGTATACGAAGGCGACTGCCCAACCGAAGGATCTAAGCCAAAAAGCTGAGAAATCACATTTAATGTACCCAAAACGGTCATCATAAGCAGTAAGGTAATCATCACGTATCCGCCCGCAAAACAAAACGCAGCAAACTTTGTCCGCTTTTTAATCGTTCGCGAGAAAAATAGTTTTGAACCATGGTTCATAAATGCTCGCATCACGCCATACGCCCAACGCATTTGCTGACGAAACAGATCGCCCGGCGTGTAAGGAACTTCGCATTTAACCGACAAATTTTCTACATACGCAATCTGTTTTCCGTGGGTGATTAAACGAAGCGAATAATCCACATCTTCCGTTAAAGCGCCCATCGTCCAGCCGCCCTGTTCGATTAAATCGCTTTTCTTAACCAGCTCCCCAGACCCACAAAAAACACAACTTTTAGTCACGGCTTTTAAGAAAGGTAAAATCACCACATGAATAATATTCACAATACCAGTGCCCATCAATGTACTATGATTATCATGTACATTAATAATTTTCCACGCAGCTTGAGCACCTGCAAGCGACGGATCTTTAATTACAGGAACAACCAACCGCTTCAAAAAATCGGGCTCCGGTAAAAAATCAGAATCCAAAATCAACAAATAATCACCTGTCGACTTCGGCAACATCTCATTTAAATTCCCCGGTTTAAATCCAATATTTTCTCCACGACGGCTAATTTCAATCCGAGGATTTGCCGCTGCAAACGCATCAATTTTTTTTGAAATGTCGGGCTTATTGCTATCATCTCCAATCATGATTTGGATTTTTTCTGTGGGATAATCAAAATTTAAACAACACGTTGCGCAGTTCAATGCCGCCAACTCATTATACGTTGGAATCTGAACCGTAACTGTGGGGTACAAAGAAGAATCCTCAATAATTTCAGGCTCATTCTTTAGTCGTGACAACGCCATAGCAAAAGCCGTAACAATAAAATAACCCACCGAAATAATGAATGCGCCACCCAGCGTAATCTCAAATGCAATTCTTATAAATGTATTAAAATGTTCCATAAATATTCCCCCTGAAAAAGGTTTCACAACCACCAAATAGCACGTGAATTAGAGCGTATTTATAGAGATTTTATCCAAAAGGCAACCCCTCAAACCACTTTTTTTTATTTTAACCATTAAACAGATTTACCACACAGAACCCAAACTCTACATCAGAACACGATACGTATTCATAGATTGTACGAAGTGATATGAATTTTTTGGATTGCAGATCTGCTGGATTTTTCTGGATTGGATTTATTTAAAAGGTGTCAATGTTTTATTTATATTCTGCCTGTCCCTTTATTTTAAATGAAAACGAGGTTGTCTGCAAAGATAGAAAGAAGTAGAAGGGAGCATTTTAAAGAACGTGGATAAAGCATCTTGATTTTGTGGGGGCAGATGAATAAAGTGACTGTTTTGAAATTTGTAAAAATAAGTCGAGTTTAATAAGGAGTAAATTGTAGATGAAAAAATCAACCTCATTCCTCGTTGTTGGGATTTTTGTGGGGGCTTTAATTTTTCTGGGTGGATATTCGTATTACATGTATAAAAAGACGAAGTTTAATCCTGATAAAATCGTATTGAAATTAGGGCATTCATTGGACACAGGACACCCCGTACATAAAGCTATGGAGTTTATGAAAATGCGCTTGGAAAAGATTTCGAACGGTCAAATGACGATGGAAATTTATCCAAGTAGTGTATTGGGTGGCGAAACCGATTGTATTAAATTTTTACAATATGGCGTATTGGCAATGACAAAAACGTCGGCGGCTGCGATGGAAAATTTTATTCCCGAAATGTCGGTGTTTGGATTGCCTTATATTTTTAGGGATGATGAACACGCATGGAAAGTATTTAATGGTCCAATTGGAAAGGAGTTGTTGCAATCGGGTGAAAGCAAGTTTTTGAAGGGGCTGTGTTATTATGATGCGGGAACGCGAAACTTTTACACAAAAAGTAAACCGATTCGTACGCCGGACGATTTGAAAGGATTGAAGATTCGCGTGATGAAAAGTCAAACAGCGATGGATATGGTTTCAGCGATGGGCGGATCACCAACGCCGATTGATTGGGGGGAACTGTATTCTGCGTTGGCTCAGGGGGTAGTGGCTGGAGCGGAAAATAATCCCCCAAGTTTTACTTCAAATAAACACTATGAACCGTGCAAACATTTTACATTAGATGCCCATACTCGGGTTCCAGATATTTTACTCATCAGCACCAAGGTTTGGAACAAGCTTTCTTCGCAACAACAAAAATGGTTACAGCAAGCCGCTGATGAATCGTCTCTTTTTGAGCGTAAACTATGGAAAGAAAAGACGATTGAAGCATTAGAAAAAGCAAAAAAAGAGGGTGTGACAATTTACAAAGTAGACATTTCGCTCTTTGCAAAAAAGGTGGAGCCGATGCTTGAAAACGTAAAAAATCCGAAGGTAAAAGCGTTGTTAAAACGAATTAAAGAGGTGAAATAA
>Ga0256827_10001770_pt1 | contig 13908 bp, 15 predicted proteins | sample CV84metaG_FD_185977 | JGI IMG/M metagenome (GOLD analysis project Ga0256827, IMG submission 185977) | Hydrothermal vent microbial communities from East Pacific Rise, Pacific Ocean - CV84 | ecosystem: Environmental > Aquatic > Marine > Hydrothermal vents | place: Pacific Ocean: East Pacific Rise... | reverse complement strand
TGTAGGCTCTCTACAGTTATAGAGTGCTTACTTCTTTTACTTCCATCTTGTGCAGTCCATTGGTCAAGCTTTAATCTACCATCAACCAATACTTTGCTACCTCTGCGTAAGTATTGATTTGCTATTTCAGCAGTTCTTCCAAAGAATGTTAAGTCAACAAAAAGAACTTCTTCTCTCTGCTCACCAGTTTGAGACTTAAATTTACGATTTGTTGCTATGCCTGTGTTAGCTATGGCACTACCACCTTGCGTATACTTTATTTCTATATCTCTTGTTAGGTTTCCTGCTAAAATAATCTTATTGTACATTATACTTGCTCCTAGTTGTAGCTTTTAATTATGCTTCTTCTGCTGGTGCTTCTGTTGTTTCTGCTACTACTTCTTCAGCTACTGGTGCTTCTTCAGTTGTAACTACTGGTGCTTCAGCACTTTTATTAGCTGCAGCAACTAGTTTATTAAATTGTGCAATCTCTTTATTTTTAACATATTTAACTGTTAAAAATTTAATTACCTCTTCATTAATTTTAAGAGTTCTCTCAAGCTCAGTAATAATAGTACCTTCAGCTTTATAGAAAAGAACTGTATAGTAACCTCTATCATTTTTAGCTACAGGGTAAGCTAGTTTTCTCATACCCATATCATCAGTTGCTTGAAGCTCTGCACCTTCATTTTCAAGTGTAGCTTTTACTTTAGCAACCTGTGCTGCTATCTCTTCGTCTGTTAGTGTAGGTTTAACTACAAATAGTGTTTCATAACAAGTCATATTGTTTTTCCTTTTGGTTTAATAGCCCATATAAATGCGTGCATAAATATTAAGTATATTACTACTCGTCCAAAAATGAGCAAGAATTTTGGAAGCATTATATTACCCTAATATTTCTTTGTGAACTCTTAATAGCGTTCTTCTCTCTTCTATTTAAGCAACCCTCAACACTTTATGTAATACAATTATACTATATAAAGGGAGAGCTTTATGACTTCTGAAGAATCAAACCAAAATATACTAAGTGTAGAAAATTTAACTCTAAGTATAAATAGCAATATATTACTAGACTCCATAACTTTTAACATTAAAAAGGGTGAAATTTTTGCACTCATTGGAGAGTCAGGATCGGGAAAATCTCTAACTTCTTTAGCTATTATGAGACTTCTCCCTGATGTTATAGATGTTAAATCTGGCGATATTTGCTTAAATGGTAGTTCACTTTTTAATTTAGCTGAATATGAGATGCAAAAAATTCGTGGTTCTAAAATTGCTATGATTTTTCAAGAGCCTATGTCTGCTCTTAATCCTGTTATGACAGTTGGAGAACAAGTAGCAGAAGCCATAAGAATACACTTAAATTTAAATGCTAATGATGTAAAGAAAAAAGTTATATCTTTATTTAAAGAAGTAGCACTAAAAGAGCCTCAACAGAGATATAGCTGGTACCCTCACCAACTCTCTGGTGGACAAAAACAGAGAGTCATGATAGCTATGGCTTTGGCATGTGAGCCTCTTTTACTCATAGCAGATGAGCCTACAACTGCTCTTGATGTAACTATACAAGCTCAAGTACTGCAACTCTTAAAAGAGATACAAAAAAAGAGGTCTTTGAGTATTTTATTTATAACTCATGATATGGCTGTTGTCTCACAAGTAGCCAATAGTATTGGCATTATGAAAAATGGTAAACTTTTAGAACAAGCTGTGGCAAAAGAGTTTTTTTTAAATCCAAAGCATTCATACTCAAAAGCTCTTCTTGAAGACTCTTTACTACTCTCTTCAAAAAAATTAGAAACCAAAAAATTAGGTGAATTACTAAATGTAAAATCTTTAGAAGTACACTTCCCAATTAAAAAAGGTTTTTTTCAAAGAAACAGTACTGTTTTAAAAGCTGTAGACAATGTTAGCCTTAACATAAAAAAGGGAGAGACTCTAGCACTAGTAGGAGAGTCAGGCTCTGGTAAAAGTACCATAGGTAAAGCCATACTCTCTTTAGTAAACATTAATGGTGGTAGTGTAGAATTTAATGGTAAAACTATATCTACACTTAAGGAGTCTGAGCTAAAAGAGTATAGAAAGAAAATTCAAGTCATATTTCAAGACCCATTCTCTGCTCTAAATCCCCGTATGACCATTGGCAATATTATTCGTGAGGGTATGGTAAGTTTAAATATTAAATCTAAAAATAAAAAAGAGCAAGACCATTACATAATAGAGTTACTAGAAAAAGTGGGATTAAACAAAGAACATATGAGTAGATACCCTCATGAGTTTTCAGGAGGGCAGAGACAACGCATAGGTATAGCAAGAGCTTTAGCAGTTGAACCAGAACTTATAATTTGTGATGAGCCTACCTCTGCTTTAGATGTTTCAGTTAGAACACAAGTACTTAAACTACTAAAAGATTTGCAAAAAGAGAGAGGATTATCTTACCTTTTCATAACACATGACCTATCCATCATAGCTAGTGTAGCAAATAGAGTTGCCATTATGAAAGAGGGTAAAATAGTTGAGCAAGGGCTAGTAGATGATGTTATGAATAATCCTAAACACTCATATACTAAAACCCTACTAGAGTCTGCCCCAAAGTATAATAGATAAACTATTTCTTCTCATCTATATTATAGATAAATATTCCAGATGGATGTTTTACCTGATAAATTTCTCTTTCTAAAAACCACTCTTTTGTATTTACTACATTTACTTTATTATGATCACGCTCTTTTGTTTGTCCATTTACTGATACATACAAGGCATCATCTATATTTGACCAACGAACATGAAGTACTTTTGCCATAAATGTAAAAGTTTTTATGATTTCTAAAGAGTTTGTATCTACTATTTGAATAGTAGGAAAATCTTTACCTGAGAATGTTACAGCTAAGTACTTTTTATCTGGACTAAGTGATGTAAATACAGGTAAACCTTTTGTCTCTATATTTTTTATAAAATTAAATTTACTATCGTAAACCATAACTGCATTATCTCCAACAGCAGGTATGAATGTTTTACTATCACTTAAAGACCAAAAACCAAAATGTGGTACTTTTAGTACAGGCTTACTATCTTTTGCAGTAACTTTGATTTGTGAAAATTCCATTTTGTCTAAATCTATAACACCAAAAGCTTTGGTAAGGAAGAATCCTACTATGTAAGTATTGTTTTTAATCATAGCATCAAAAGGCATTTCACCTACTTTAAACTCTTTAAAGATTTTAAATTTTGGTAAACCTTTACCACTGTTTTCATCTTTTAAAACAGTTACTTTATCGTTATCCATTTGAGCAAATATAATCATATCTTTGTAGATTTTTATACCAACATTTTTAGAGCCTGTTACTATTTTATCTATTGGCTTTAAATCTCTTGTTAGTATGTCTACAGATTTATCATCATAATTTGCAACAGCAACATAGTTCTCTCCTATTACAAAACCTATAGCTGACTTTGATGTTTTGTACTCTGCTAAAATTTTCTCTGTTATAGGGTTAAACTTTACTACAAAACCATCACGACTTATGAGATAAGCATCATCACCATCAAATTTAATAATACCATGATTCATATTATGCATATTCTCCATATGCGACTTAACTAAACCTTTATTTATGATTGCAATAGAGTTACTTTCCCTCTCTACAACAAATATTTTTTCACTTGCACTTGGTGTATTAGCATATAAAATACTCCCTAAAAGTAGTACTGATAGTAATGATTTCATTTAAATCCTTTTTTATTTAAAATAATTGTACTTAAAAATATATAATAATAAGACTATATTTATCAATCTACCCTAAAGAGAATCTCTTTTATTAGAGAAGACTCAGTTAAGTTACTATCTTTAAGATCAATAACATTACTACAATCTCTTTTTGCTAATTTGACATATAAACCTACTTTTATCTCATCACCCTTTTTAAACTCTATAGTATCATATTTTAAAATTTTAATCTCTTTTGCTTCTATGTTATTTGTAGTACCTGTTGTAGCATGGGCTGGAATTATAACTCGTTTACTACCATCTTTAAATGCGTAGGCAAAATAACCTTGTGCATCTTCATTAGGAGATTTATTGTAATTTTTCCAAACTATTTCTCCTGCTCTACTCACTTCTATTTTAAGAAATTTTACCCTTGCAGGTTGTATTATGAGAGGATGCGTCATTTTGTTTTCTAGTGTTATAGTTAAACTTTTATCTTCTGCCTCAATTACTATATCTATACCCTTTTTTCTAAACTCTACATCGTGAATACCTAAAAACTTATGGCTGGCATGTCTTCCTCTTGCTTTTTTATCTATTTTTTCTGCTCCACCTGATACTTCTGGCATATGACACTCTATGCAACTTTCACTATCTTGTTTACTATCCATTGCTCTAAATATAGTTACATTATTATCATTTAACTTATGAGAGTGACACCCCATACATACTTTTTTTGCATATATTGGATTTGATGTAGATGAGTGTTTATCACTCTCATCTGGATCTGTAAGCCTACCATAAAGTGTTGGTTTATAATTTTTAGCTTGCCTTGCTTTTGTATTGACATTAAACTTATGAGCTGTTTTAACATACGCTATGGTATGACAAAAGTAACAAGAGACTGCATCTGTATGTGTTTTATTTGTTTTATCTGGTCTTGCTTTACCAGTAATTAAATCTTTTAAGTTATCTGCCATAGGCATGTGACATGTAGCACAAGCATACTCTTTAGTACTAACTTTATCTGCTATTTTATGATGAAGAGTGTCGTTAAAGTAACCTTTAGAATGAAAAGATGTTTGAAACTCATCATATATTTTTTCATGACACTCATGACAAGAGTGATTATCTAAATATTTATCTTGTTTTGCATTCAAAAAAGATAAAAGAGTAAAAAATAGAAGAGTTAATTTAAGTAAACTAGCTTGATTCATTAGAAAAAACCTTAATAATTTATTGAAATGACTTATATCATCTCAATAAATCACCCTCCTCTAAAAGAGGAAGGCAAAAGCTATATTAAGCACCTGGAATGTGCTGTCTATGCTCAACTGAGTATGTAAATGTAGGAGTTGTTAAATTTTCAATATATTTAACAAACTTACCTGTTTTAGACTCGTAGATACCAATTCTACCAGTTGTCCACTCAGAAATCATTGTCCACTCACCATGGTTAGCAGGCTCAGCGTGAAGAAGTCTTGGTTGTACAGGATTTTTAACTGCATCACCTAAATGATCTGGCATTGGCATAATTTTCTCTTTACCAAATGCTTTTTCATTTACAGCAACTTTTTCATGTTGTGTTGCATCCCACTCTTGAAGAACTTTTTTAGTTTTAGCATCAATAAGTTGACCTTTTGTTTTACCAACTTTAATGATTCTATCAGTTTCTAAAGTATCTTTATTGATTAGGTGAACTTCATTATATACTGCTGGTTTACCAAGTACATTATCAGACCAAATCCAAGGAGTACCATGAGCAGTACCTACAAATAGTCCACCACCTGAAGTTTTAACCTTCTTAACTACTTTCCACTCACTATCCCAAATAACAACAGAACCAATATTCATACTTTGTGTAGCGTGAAGTTGTTTCTTTTGACCTTTAGAGTACCAAGAAGAACCTTGACCTGGATGTGGCTTAGATTTATCACCTGTATGAACTTTTGCAGCTAATACCTTATCTTTGAAATCAACAATACCTACAACATCACTACCTTGAGAAGCGATCATAAAGTATCTACCAAAATCTTCACCCTCATCTTCATTTAGGAATGCATCATGAAGAATTTTACCAATGTTTGGAATATCTCCAACAATTGGGAAGTTAGGTTTAGAGTAATCAATAATATATGTATGTCCACCATCTTTAAGAGCCATTGCAAAGTATGGTCCATAAGGTGTATCTGCTAGTGATGCAACTCTTGATGGTCCAATTTCTCCATCAGGATCAATTACACGACTAGTATCATAAGCTTTAAGTGGCTCTAGTGTCATAGCATCACAAAGTACTGCACCACCTGGGTTGTAGTTACCTGCTATTACATATTTACCATCTGGAGAAACTGCAAGTCCTCTTGACTCTTGACCAACTTGAACAGAAGCTAGTGCTGGTTGACCAGGAGCTCCAATATCAAACATAGTTAATTTACCTGAACGAGAGATAGAGTAAGCATATCTTGGGTTCTTTTTATTTGTTACTGTAACATGTACAGCAAATCCAGCTTTATGACGAGAAAGTACTTTACCATTTGTTGAATCTATAAAGTCAACTAAAGAAGCATCTCTTTCAGTTGCAAATGTAATATCAAGAACTGATTTTACTTCTGTTGGTTTTGGATATTTTTTAGCTAAAGCTTCTCTATCAGCTAGCTTTGTCCAAGTTTTTTTAACCTCTTCAAGGTCAAGAGTTAACTCAACTGTATTTTTCCAATCCATTAACCAATCAATCATACCAGCAGCATCATCTTTAGAGAAAGTTGTATTCCAAGCTGGCATTGCAGTATTTTCTCTACCATTCATGATAGTCTCCACAAGCACATGAGCTTCTTTTTTCTTAAGAGCTTTTGGTCTTAAGTCAGAACCAACACCACCTTGGTGAATTGGACCGTGACAACCTTGACACTCTTTCTCAAATTTTTTAGCAAAATCCATACTTGAAGTACCTGCTAAAGCCATAGTTGCTGCGAAACTTGTTACTGCTGCTAAACCTAAAATTCTGTTTAATTTCATTTTTTCTCCTTATTTAATATATTTTATTTGGATTTTATATAAAAATAAAATCCAAATACCTCCGACAAAACTTAAACTTTTTATACTTAAGCTTCTTAAAATTTTGAGGACTCTACCCAGCCCCCATTTTCTGCTTAAACACTATACACAATTTTAAAATTGATCCTAAAGTGTAACATCAATTAACTTAATTAAAATAGATAACTATCATAATAGTTAATTATAAAATCTATTTGTTAAGTTTTGCTTTCTCTTGCTTATATATCCAAAACATTGGTAAAATAATTACCGTGTGTAAAAAGATAGTCAAGGTCAAAGGACCTTGATTTAGCATTGCAAAAAAACTAGGAACTACATCCGTAATTGGTGAAATCATAATATCTCCTTTTTTCTTTTTAAGCTTGTGCTTTTTTAGATTGAGAACCTATAGTTAATAAGTCCCAAACTAAATATATGAACCCTACGAATGTAACAACACCCATAATTGTTCTCCAAAGCTGTGCTTGAACATACCAAGGAAGCTCTTGAGCTACAAAGAATCCACTCCAAGTTGCACCAAGTTCTGCTCTCTCAACAAGTACTTGCTCATATCCAGCGATTGTAAGTGCTATAGTCATTCCCATCACACCAAATGTAATAAGGAAAATTCCCATTTTTGATTTAAATGTAGCTTTCATTCTCTCTAAACCATAAGCACCTTGAATACCCATATACATCATACCAATAAGGATAGTTGCATACGCACCAAAGAATGATAGGTGACCGTGAGCTGCTGTAAACTGTGTACCGTGTGTATAGATGTTTACTTGTGGAAGTGTATGGAAGAAGCCCCATATACCAGCACCCAAGAAGTTACCAAATGCATTAGTTACAATCCATGCCATAGCAGGACCATTTGTAATTACATTTTTAGTTTCACCTTTAGCAGCAGCAATACCTTGCTCTTTACCCCAATCATAAAGCACATGAACAAACATAGCAATAAGAGGAACTGGCTCTAGTGCAGAGAATAACGCACCAATTTCCCACCAATACTCAGGTGTACCAATCCAGAAATAGTGGTGACCAAGACCTAGAACACCTGAACCAAATAACATAAGTACTTCAATCCATAGCCACATTTCAACGATTTCTCTTTTAGCACCAATTAATTTGATTAGAGCATACGCTGCTAGTGTACCTACAAATACTTCCCAAGTAGCTTCAACCCATAGGTGTATTACCCACCACCACCAGAATTGATCCATAGAGATATTATCTGTAAAGAACATACCTGCAATATAAAGACCAGCTAGAGCTAAAAGGTTAGCAACCATAACAGTCATAATACCTGTTTGTCTACCTGCCATATATGTAGCAAAAACATTCCAGTAGAATATAAGTACTACAACAACAATACCAATATCAGCCCATCTAGGAGCTTCAATATACTCACGACCTTCGTGAATTAACCAAATAGAAGCTTCTGTACCAGAACCAACTTGAACAAAGATGTACACTAGTACAACTACAGTTACAGCAGCTGTTAGTACCCAAAAACCTAGTTTACCTAAGCCTATAGCTACACCTTCATGCTCAGTTTCATCTGCAAGCATATAATAAGTTGAACCAATCATAGCATATAACATCCATACAACTAATGCATTGATGTGTACCATTCTAGCTACTGAGAAGTCAAAAAGTTCAAATAAGAAACCAGGTGCTAAAAATTGAATAGCAGCAATAAGTCCCATAACAAGTTGTGCACCAAAGAGTATTATAGCTACTCTAAAATACATCATACCTAACTCTTTAGTTTTACTACCAGCAAAACTATTTGTTTTTATACTAGTGAGCATTAGTGCCTCCTAATTTGAATTGATCAACAGTTTTTGAGAAGTTTCTTGGGAAACCATTTGTATCAATGCTACTCATGTGTTTCAAGAATGCAACTAAGCCTTGTGCTTCTTTTTCTGTAATACCAAGATTTGGCATCATTCTAGCATGTGTAGGATACTGTGATGGGTGCATTAAGAACTCAGCTATTGCTTCTTCAACTGTATTTTTACCAGTCATACTCTGTAATGGTCCACCTGTTTGCCAAGCTGGATCTAACCATGCCTTAGTAAGGTCTGGAGCATAATAAGCACCATTTCCAAGTAATGTGTGACAGTTCATACAGTTCTTGGCTTGAGATGTAAGCTTTCCAAGATGTAGCAAGTCTGCTGCCTCTTGCTCACTCCACTCTTTACCAAAGAATGCTTGTTTATCACCAATAGTTGGAACTTCATGTCCTCTTTTTTTATCCATTTCATAACCAATTTTATAGTTGATTACAGTAGGTCCTGGTACTCTTTTAGTTACCCCATTTTTAAGGTCTTCATCTGTACCCATACTAATTTGTCCTAGCGTATCAAAAGTAAGCCAAATAAGCAATGCCACTGCGAATCCTGTTACCCAAGCCGCTGAACGACGCCAAAATGGTATGCTAGTCCATACCGAAACATTTTCGTTAGCCATGTTTCCTCCTTTATTTATTGTTTTCTTGTATTACTTCATCTTCTGGATCGTAACGAGCATCACTAGCACTTATTAAGTAAAAATATAAGTGAGGGATGAATAGATACGCCATCATTGTAACCATAAGAACTTTAATTGTAAAATGATTACTCTGAATCAACATAGCAAAGTCATACAAGAAGTAAGTTTGTAATGCCCAAAATAGATACCCTATAGGCATCCATTTTTTGGAAAAATAACCCATTTTAGATAGTGTAATAACTGCCGCATAAGCTACACCAAAAACAAGTACAAGTGTAGATTCTACAAAAATTGGTAAGAACTGATCTATTGCAATTTCTGGTCGCACTATTAATATATTTTCCATAAATGTGACTCCTATAATTTATCTATTTACTGAAAGGTGCAAAACCTTAGAGCATAAATGAATTATGACAGTTTATAAAGTTGATATGTTTGACTTGTATCAAGGATTAAAAGAAATTGATGAATTTATTAAGTTTATATTATGATCACTAGAATAATTATAAAAATTACTCTACAATACATCTCGCAGAGAAGAATGGTCGAGAGTAATTTGGTGATACAAAATTATCACCCTCTAACATCCATTCATTTGATTTTTGTATAGTTACAGTTTGAGCAACTTTCCTTTGCATTCTACTTTCACATATTATAGGTAAATCTTTTTCAAATGCTATTTTTACATCTTCCATTCTGTTTGTAGTTATATAAAAATGAGACAAAGTCATAATGGCAATAACAAGTGAAACCCAAAAAAGCCCCTTTTTTACAGCACCCTTTGACATAAATGGTCTTGTAGTTACAAAGAGTGTAATGAGTAGAGTAATCGCACCCAGTATAAGGTAGGCACCTTCAAGAAATAAAAAGTTTTTCATATATATCCATTTAGTTTTAATAGTTGTAGTTAAGTATATTATCATAGTTTAAATTTAAGCTGATTGATAAATATCAAGTTATCTTTAGTTAAAAGGCTTTATACTGTTAAAAATTTAAAATATTAAAAAGGCAAATTCATTGAAAAAATATCTACCTATTGCACTTATATTGGGCTTTATGGCATTTGGATTCGTAGCATTTTTAGATAGTAAACCATCAGAAAAAAATGATAGAATTTATAAGATAGTTCAAAAGTACTCTCCCTACTACCTAGATAAACGCTTTGGTGGTTTACAAATTATGAGTAAAATTGACCCTGAGTTTAAAGAAACACCAAATAATATGTCACTCTTTAAAGAGTTTGAACGACTAGAGAGTGCATGGGGGAAAAAGCATTTAAAACTTAATGAGTCTATATTGGTTATTTATGATTTTAATGGTACACAAGTAGTAAAAGTTCCACTAGAAACTCAAGATGAATTAAACTTTGTAAAACGCTTCTATGGACTTACAAAATGATGGATATTGTTTTAACTCTTATATTTTCTATAGTAATGCTTATATTTATGGCATTTCCAGCGATGAAAATAGTAAATTTTTTAGAAAGTAAGTTTACTATTAGTGATAAAGTATCTAATATTTTACAAGTTACTATTACTATTTTCCTCTCTCTACTTATAGGACTTTTTCTTAAATTTGCTTAAGCAAATTACCACTAAACCAACCATTAACCACAATTTAGATAAAATATCCAATTAATTTTTATACCCTTAATTTGGGTATGCATGGAGTATTATAGATGGATAAAGCAAAATATATATGGATGGATGGTGAACTTACACCTTGGGATGAAGCTAAAGTACATGTATTGACTCATACTCTTCATTATGGAAATGGTGCTATAGAAGGTACAAAAGCATACAAAACTATAGATGGTAGATGTGCTATTTTTAAACTACAAGAGCATACACAAAGACTTATAAACTCTTCTAAAATGACACTTATGGATGTACCATATAGTGTAGATGAGTTAAATAATGCACAAGTAAAACTGCTACAAGAAAATGAACTCTTTGAGGGTGCATACATTAGACCTCTTGTATATTTGGGTTATGGAGTTATGGGTCTTTACCATAAAGACTGTCCTGTCAATGTCTCCATATCTGCTTGGAAATGGGGAGCTTACTTAGGTGAAGAGGGATTAAAAAAAGGTATTAGACTTAAAATATCTTCAATGACTAGAACACCAAATACTTCAAGTATGGGTAAAGCAAAAGCTGTTGCAAACTATCTGAATTCACAAATGGCAAAATTTGAAGCTGTAGAAGCTGGTTATGATGAAGCTCTTTTAAGAGATGATCAAGGCTACATAGCAGAAGCTTCTGGAGCTTGTTTCTTTATGGTAAGAGATGGCAAACTAATCTCTCCACCATCAGACAATACACTAGAGTCTATAACTCAACAAACTGTTATTGATTTAGCAAGTGATATGGGCATAGAAGTTATCAGAAGACGCATAACAAGAGAAGAGATATACATTTGTGATGAGTGTTTCCTCACAGGTACAGCAGCAGAGGTAACACCTGTTCGTGAAGTTGATGCAAGAGTAATTGGGTGTGGTTCAAGAGGTACTATTACAGAAAAAATACAAACAGCATACTTTGATGTAGTAGCAGGTAAGAATCCTGACTATATACAACACTTAACATATATAAACTAAAGGACACTAATGCCAGCAGACATGAATGACTACTTCAAAAAGAAGAAGGCAGGAAATAATAACATAAACAATAATTCAAATAAAAATAGTAGTGGAAATAATAATATAGAAAATCCTCTAAATGGTATGGGGAAGAGTACATCTTGGCTTATAGGACTTGCTATAGTAGGCTTTCTTTTTATGTCATTTAAACCATTTACCATTATTAACTCTGGTGAAGTTGGAATTAAAATAAATACTGGTAAATTTGAAAAAGAGCCTCTAAATGCAGGTTTACACTTTTTCATACCAGCTTTTCAAAAAATTATAGCTGTAAATACTCGTATAAGACTCATAACTTACTCAAATGTAAATACTGGTTCATTAGGTGACTCTTATGGGAACTTAGAGGGTGGACTTAAAAGAAATCCTGCTATTACTGTGCTAGATAAAAGAGGTCTTGATGTAAATATAGACATTGCTGTACAGTATAGACTTAAACCAGAGTCTGCACCTGCTACCATAGAAAAGTGGGGTTCTTCTTGGGAAGAGAAAATCATAAACTCTAAAGTAAGAGAAGTTGTAAGAGATGTTGTAGGTCAATATACAGCAGAACAGCTCCCAGAGATGCGTAATGAGATAGCAAAAGCCATAGAAGTTAAAGTAAAACAGAGTGTTGATGACTTAGAGCATCAGCCTGTTGTACTAGAGTCTGTAGAGTTAAGAACTATTAATCTCCCTACTAAGATTAAAGATCAAATAGAGAGAGTTCAAATAGCAAAACAAGATGTAACAATTGCTGAACAACAAAAAGAGAAAGCAAAACAAGAAGCTCAAAGAAAAGCTGAAATTGCAAAAGGTGAAGCTGAGAGAAATCGTATTGAAGCACAAGGTGAAGCCGATAAAATTCGTATTGAAGCTGAAGAGCAAGCTAAAGCAAACTCACTTATTTCTCAATCACTTACTCCTGAGCTTTTAAAACTAGAGCAGATTAAAACACAAGGTAAGTTCAATGAAGCACTTAAAGTAAACAGAAATGCTCAAATTTTCCTTACACCTGGTGGTGCTGTACCTAACATTTGGGTAGACTCAAAAGGTCAAGACAGACAACGAATGATGGGACAACAGTAGTAACTGTATGGTGCGTTTTCTAACGCACCAATATAAACCATATTTTTAAGTGTATTAACAAATACACCCTACATGGAGAAATAATAAATGACTATAGACTGGAATAAAAACCCCCTAATACCTGCCATTGCACAAGACTTTGAGACAAATGAAGTTCTTATGTTAGCTTACATGAATGAAGAGGCTTACAACCTAACTCTCCATACAAATTATGCACACTACTTTAGCCGTTCTAAACAACGAATATGGAAAAAGGGTGAGAGTTCTAACCATACACAAGAGGTCAAAGATATACTTCTTGATTGTGATGCTGACACTATTGTTCTTAAAATAAAACAAAATGGTGTAGCTTGTCATACAGGAACAAAAAGTTGTTTCTTTACCTCTGTTAAACAAAACAAAATTGTACTAGAACAAGAGGTGGACACTACAGCTATGTATGGTGTTGTAGATACACTATATCATACTATACTAGAGAGAAAAGGTGAAACCTCTAGCAGTAAATCTTGGACAAAAAAACTTCTTAATGATAAAGAGTTAATGCTAAGCAAAATTCGTGAAGAGGCAGATGAAGTATGTGTAGCTATAGATGAAGAGTCTGATGAACAAGTCATTTATGAATCTGCTGACCTACTCTACCACACATTAGTTGGATTAGGCTATAGAGATATATCTCCAGATAGAGTAAAACAAGAGTTAGCTAGAAGATTTGGAGTAAGTGGTATTGAAGAGAAAGAGGGGAGAGATAAATAAAATATTACTTTTTACTGATTAACCTTAAACTAAACTTAATTTAAATAAATCTTAAGTTTAAGTGGGTACAATCCGTCCACAAATGAGCATTACTTAGTAATGTCTCTAAAAATACAAGGAAATTCATATGAAAATGACATCAGTTCTTAAACCTGCTGACGTAACTCGTGACTGGGTTTTAATAGACGCTGAAGGTAAAACTTTTGGTCGTATATTAACTGAAGTA
>Ga0256827_10001769_pt1 | contig 13927 bp, 14 predicted proteins | sample CV84metaG_FD_185977 | JGI IMG/M metagenome (GOLD analysis project Ga0256827, IMG submission 185977) | Hydrothermal vent microbial communities from East Pacific Rise, Pacific Ocean - CV84 | ecosystem: Environmental > Aquatic > Marine > Hydrothermal vents | place: Pacific Ocean: East Pacific Rise... | reverse complement strand
TTGGAGCTCACGTAAACAAAGTAGAAAATGGTAAAGCTCACTATGAACTACTTGATGGAACAATGGGTGTTGAAGAGTTTGACTTTGCAATGCTAATTCCACCATTTGCAGGTGTTGGTCTTAAAGCGTATGCTAAAGATGGTTCAGATATGACTGATAAAATCTTTGCAGGAAATGGCTTTATGAAAGTTGATGCTGACTACACAGCTAAACCTTATGAAGAGTGGAAAGCTAGTGACTGGCCAAGAACGTACCAAAACCCAGACTATAAAAATATGTTTGCAGCAGGTATTGCGTTTGCACCACCACACCTTATCTCTAAACCAATGAGTTCAGTAAATGGTACACCAATTAACCCTACACCACCTAGAACAGGTATGCCTGCAGGTATTATTGGTAAAGCTGTTGCATATACTGTGTGTGACATGATTAAAGATCCTAATGCAAAACCTCACGAAGCTTCTATGGCTGAAATGGGTGCGGCTTGTGTTGCTTCTGCAGGTAAAGGTCTTACAACTGGTACAGCAGCAGCGATGACTGTTTACCCTGTTGTACCTGACTATGAAACATACCCAGGTACAGGTAGAGATACTGACTATACCTTTGGAGAAATTGGTCTTGCAGGACACTGGATTAAACATATCTTACACCACATGTTTATCTGGAAAGCAAAACTTAGACCAGCATGGACTCTAATCCCTGAGTAACAAAAAATAAAAAGCATAGAAAGGAAAAACCAATGAAACCAGAAGAAAAAAACTTTGAGAAACAAGATCAGTTTATTTTAACAATGATTCCAGGTAAAATGGCTAGAAAAATGAGAACATGTCTCATTTTTCAAGCATTTAGATTTGCTGTTATCAATATCAAAATGTTGGTTGTTGTTAGTAAAAGTCACTAACAGTACCTGCTTTAAGAAGCCATCTTTTGGCTTCTTACCCTTTCCAAATATTTTTTAAATTTAATCTTTCCACTCTTTTTTTAACTTTAACAAGTATTTTAAACAAAAGGATATTACTATGGTTCAACCACTTAAATATTACCCTGATGAGAGTATCAATATCAATGCTGGACCAATACGAGGTTTTGGCGAAAGCTATAAACAGATGGTAGAGGATATTATTGATACAATGAAAGAGCATCAACTTAATGCCCTTAGTGCCATACAAATTGGCTACCCCTACCAACTTATGGTTATAAAAAAAGATGAAACATATACACCCTATGCTAATCCAAGAATTATTACACAAAATGAACCTTTTGACTCAACAGAAGAGAGTATCTATTTTAAGAACCATCCCATTACGGTAAAAAGATATGAAGAGCTAAGTATTGTTTATGAAGATGAACAAGGTAAGATGAAAAATATAAAAGTCAACAATAAAGAGGAGTCTGCACTTTTTCAACGAAAAATAGACTATCTTTTTAATGGAACACTCTTAGATAGACTCTTTCCCGAACAGAGAGAACAAGCGATACGTGCCTTAGCAGGAAAAGGTGCTATGCCAACAACAACAGATGCATTCTGTCCTCCTTTTAGTAAAAAAGAGTACTTTGTAAGTGTAGCCGATAAACTACTGTTTTTCATGTTTATATCTCTTCTTCTACCTCTTTTTTCTGTATCAAAAGAGACACTATCAAGTTGGTATACTTATGATAAATTTGCCTTTCCTGCTGTTATTGCTATTATGATAGGTTTCTTTTTCTATGCCAATTATGAAGCAAAGCAGTTTAAACAATGTACATCTTGTCAAGTAGGTAATAATGTAGGAGTAATTGTAAAAAGAGTAGTTTTGGCTATGATATTAGCACTTGGAAGCTATTTTTTATTTAATTAAGAGCAACACCTCTTTATATTGAGAGGTGTTATAGAAAAACTTAACAGTTTGGAACATTTCCTGAATCACTAGCAAATTCTTGAACAAAATCTCCAAGGTCTTCAAGTTTTTTCTCTTTTACCTTAGCACCCTCTCCACAAATCACTACAATCTCTTCAGCCAATTTACCACCTTCAACAATTTCTGTCCACTCATCTTGTGTATGCTTAGCAGCAAATTTACCACCATCCATTTGACAAGTCTCTTTTAATTTTTTAGAATAAATTTTTTGACCTTTATCTGCATCTGCTGAAGCTGTTGTTGTCATTACTGTCATACCTAAAAGTGCAACCAAAGCGAGTTTTGTAAATTTTGTCATTTAAATCCTTTTTATTTAACATATTTTTTGAGTATCAATTATTTTTATAATATTAATACTTTAAAGTTATAGTATAGATATTTTTTGTGTAATTATTGTGAAAAAGGCTATATTTATAAGATATATATATAATTTAAATAAGTTAAGCTTACTATAGAATATACTATTTAGAAAAAGGAAAGTATTGAAGATGATACAAACAACAGAAATTAAAGAGATTTTAAATCAGGTTATCTATCCAGGATTCACAAAAAGCATAATAGCTTTTAATTTTTTGAAAGAGATTAAAATAGAAGAGAATAAATTAATTCTTAATATGGATATTCCTTCTGCATCTCAAGAGATAAAAAAACAGTTAGAAGAGGAGATATTAAAACGGTTATCAACTATAGATAATATAGAACTGAATATAACCCAACCTAATCCCCTCAAAGAGACAAGTTCTAACGGACAAAACATACTACCCAATATTCAAAATTTTGTAATGGTAAGTTCAGGTAAAGGGGGGGTAGGAAAATCTACTACCACAGTAAATATTGCCATTGCTTTAGCCCAACAGGGCAAAAGGGTTGGAATTCTAGATGCCGATGTCTATGGACCTAATATTCCAAGAATGATGGGTATAGAGGGCGAACAACCTATCTTTTTGGGTCAGAACATCAAACCCATTATGGCACACAACATTCAAGTAATGTCTATTGGCTCACTGGTAGAACGAGGAGCATCGTTAATCTGGAAAGGGGCAATGGTTACCCAAGCCATAGAACAGATGCTAGAGGATGTAATTTGGGACAAAGTGGATGTGCTTCTTTTTGATATGCCTCCTGGAACAGGAGATGCACAGTTGGCATTGGCACAGGCTCTTCCTGTAACCGCAGGAGTCTGTGTAACCACCCCTCAAAAAGTTGCATTAGATGATACAATAAGAAGTATGGATATGTTTAATAATCTTAAAGTTCCTATTGCAGGAGTAGTTGAGAATATGAGTGGCTTTATCTGCCCAGAGACAGGAAAAGAGTACAATATTTTTGGAAAAGGTACAACCCAACCCATTATAGATAACTTTAAAACCCAACTTCTAGGAGAGATACCTATAGAACCTGCCATCAGAGAGGGAGGCGATACAGGCATGCCCATTACTATGATTGCACCTGATTGTGAAACATCAAAACGATACAGAGAGATAGCCGATAAACTTTGGAATTATTTAATAGAAGTGAATAAGAGTGGAGGTGTAGATAATAGCTCTATTCAAGCTACTATTTTTTAAGAGAGAGCTACTCTCTCTCTATCCGAACATAGTTAAACCACTTTAAATAGTCTCTTGGTTTTGAGTGATACCCTACTATTTCAGTATAAATATACTCTTTTGGACTAATTAAAAAAACATCAGGTACAGCTTGAATATCATACTTCTTAGGATAAACATCACTATCTTTATCTAAAAACAGAACAATATATTCACGGTTGAGTTGCTCTTCTATCTTTTTTGAGGTTAATACTTTTGATTTCAGTTTTTCACACCATTGACATTTTTTCTTACTAAAGAGAAGAAATATAGGTTTATTCTCTTTTTTGGCGATTTCCAATGTTTTATTATAATCACTATAAATAGTAAGATTGCTATCGCCACTAGCCATGCTCATATAGAGCAATAGCGCTAGTAGTATTTTTTTTATAAATATCATATTAATATTTATAACTTACAGAGAGTCGAATATCATCAGCTGTAATATCTACAGCTTTTGGAGCTACCCACCCTGAACATCTGATATTAGGTGTATAGTCATGTTGTAAGTGACTATAACGAATCTGAGATGGTAAGTTTTTAGAACCAAAGAGGTTAAAGTTCCAATACGCTTCATAGGCATCTCCACGTACAGCAACTTTTGAACCTGTTGCTGAATCTTCTGCCCATGTCATTGGTGTCCAATATTTTGAACCTTTATTATACTCTATTCCAAAACGACCACTGTCGGTTATCATATCAGGGAATGTTGCCCCAATCCAAATAGATTTACCTGTCTCATCCGAAGTTGACCCTAAAAGCTGTTTTCCACTATCTGGCATATATTTTGTCTGTGCTACTGAAGCAAAAAGAATAGTATCATCAAGAAAATCATTAATCTCATCCCCTACTCCATCAACTTGCAAAGAGAGTGCTGTAAGGTTTGCTTTTCCTGCATCAAGTGATTTATTGGTTTTAGTTATTGGACCAACATTGGCACCTTTCGTATTAAAAATCAGAGCATTCTCAAACATCAAATTATATTGACCATTATTATAGAGACTTCCTAAAGTTATAAAGAAGTCAACATTCTCATTCTCAGCTCCTTCCTCTTGAGCATAAGGACTATAACCACCAACATCATAAACTGACTCTATCCCACCAGAGTGAGCTCGACCCAAAACAAACTTAACAAAAGAGCCTGTAGTTAAATACTTTTCAGTATTGAGTTTAACCATTCCAGCATCCACTTCCATATTGGTAATATGTGCCAATGGAGAACCAGCATCTTTTAAATTTTCTCTATGATTCGCTAAAAAACCATCTGTAGCAGATCTACGACCGATACTAAAAGAGTAAGGGAGCTTTCCATCAAGCAAATCATCAGAGTAGATAAAGTAAGCTTTTCTTACTCTGAAAATAGTATCAGATGATTTAGATGAACCAGCCCAACCCTTTAGTGAAGAGTCACTAGTATGAAGATGTGCTCCCCAATTACTATAAGCTGCTAATTGACCTTGAAACGATAATTTAGTCGTTGGAGCAGACTTCATATTTAATAATACTCTTGATGTAAAAAGTCCATCATTTTTAGCTGTTACACCTGTATCATTATTTTTATACTCCAAATGATCATAAGTATTTCTAAAATCAATTGAAAACTTAATATTGTCATAGGCATCATGTGCTCTTACTTTATTAAGCTTTTTATTGAGTGATTTAACCTTTTTTTCTAACTTTTTTAAACGCTCATCATCAGATTTTTTTGGGGCATCTCCTGCAAAAGCAGATATGCTTAAGATTGTAATAAGTGATAGTCCTACTATTTTTTTGTTCATTTTTTCTCCTTTTTTATACTCGGAATCGGAGGCTTCAGCCCCGAATATGACAAGGCTAAAGCCATTGTTTCCGAATTTAATGTTCGATAAAATCGAACCTACAGTTCGTCATCTAACTCTAATACTCTATCTGCAATAAACATAAAGAGTATAAAGACACCAATGGCACCAATTCCAATTCCAAGCTCTGTAATAGACGGGGTATAGCTTGTAATCAGACTAGGAACTTCTTGATACTCTTTAATCTTCATAGTCTGAAGAGGAACAACTTGAATACCTTCAACCAGATTAATTCGAGAGAACATAATGCCAACTAAACCAAAGAACGAAGCGATACAGAATGCACCAATCTTAGTCTGTGAACCAAAAGCAGCCACAAAAAGAGGAAGCACAATACCTAAGCCCAGTTCGAACACTATAAAATTAGTACTCTGATAAATATGTTGAATCGCTTCTACTTTTCCTGGTACAGAACCATATATTCCTGTTAGGTAACGAACAATATACATAATAAGCAAAAGTGATAAAAGGGCTATAGAGACTTTTTTAAGTGCCACAACAGCCTCAATAAATTCATCTTTTCCAAACATAACAGTTATAAGTGTCAGAAGAAAAATCCCTCCTAAAATAGCTGTTGCCATAAACTCAATTTGGTAGAAAATTCCACTTGAAAAAAGTCTTGTATTAAGCAGTCCAAAAATAGAACCTGCTGTCAATACCGATGAGTTAGCAAAGATAATTGCAAAAAGAGCAAATATTTTTGTTGGTCCAACCTTCTCTGCATAAGAGATAAATGTTAACATAGAGAAGAGCATAAACATTGGATAGAATACACCTAGCCAAAATAGTGCAGATGTTGCATTTCCACTTAGTGCTGTATAGATTACCATAGTAACTGGGTGTCCTACCTCAAATAAGAATGCTGTAAATCCAGCAAACAACGAGAGCAGTCCAAACACTAAAAGTCGTTTAATTAACGGTTTAATAACATGTAAATCAAAAAAGATTCCACTAGCAGCCGTTACAATACTTCCCATAGCTACTGCCACAAAAAACTCATAAGATGCCACTAAGAACCCCCAAGGGTGTTCACGTGTTACATTATAGGCATGATGCCCATGAGCAAAAAAGTTAAATACTCCATAGAGATAAAATAGTATTAATCCAATGGTAAGCCCTGCTAAGGCTATAGTTACTGGTGTTTTTTCAAACCCAAAAGAGATATTCTCTCTATATGGGACATAATCATGTAGTTTCATTCTTTCTCCCTTACATCAAATAGAAAAGTTTTGGTTTAGTCCCTAGATTCTCTTTCAGTGAGAAATGTTCTCGGGTTCTAAGTAGTACGCTAATTTCACTCTCTGGGTCATCTAAATCTCCAAATGTTCGAACTTTGGTAGGACATGTATTTTGACACGCCGTAGTGGTTTCGCCTCTTGCTAATCTAGTATCTGTACAGAAAGTACACTTATCCACAGTCATGGTTCTATCATCCACATATCGTGCATCATAAGGACATGCTGTCATACAGTAAGTACATAAAATACACTTATCAGAGTCAACCAATACGACACCATGTTCATTAGTAAAAGTTGCCTGAGTTGGACAAACCTCTTGACAAGGAGCATCATCACAGTGTTGACACTGACTTGGCTGAAAAGTAGCCGATACAATATCTAAATTTGGCCACTCTCCTGCTACATCATTTACTCCAACCCAAATTCTATGTTTATCAGCACCAAGAAGAATTCCATTCTCCTCTTTACATGCCACTTCACACGCTTTACAATTGATACAATTTTTGTAATCTAAAGCCATTCCATATCTTGCCATAATTACACCTTTCTTATTTCAACATTGGTTTCGTGCATCGAAGCAGCACCATAGACTGGTTCGGTTACATCTTTAATAACAGCATTATCATTTCCACCATTTTTATAAGCCCAAGTCAAGGCTTCACTCTCTTCTCCAAATCCATGTACAAAGAAGATAGTATGTGGTGCAACCTTTTCAGTAGGATAGGCTTTTAGTCTGGTTGAACCAATTTCACTGCTTACCTCTATCATATCCCCAAACTTAATACCTTTTTGTGTTGCCACTCTTCGGTTAATCCAAACATAGTTCTCCATAATCAAATCACGAAGCACGGCATTATTGGCTGTACCACTCTGAGTAAACTGTGCATGTCGCCCTGTAAGAAGTCTAAATTTACCCTCTTCAACTTTGAACTCGTACTCATCTTTCCATTTTGGGAAGGGGTCAATACCCTTTTTCGCCAAACTTCCAATGGTACACTCAACCTTTTTACTTCTGGTCTTTGGTCTACCACCATTTACGGTATAGTACTTTTTGTTTTCAGGATAATATTGGTGCATATTTACAGAGATAGGTTTATAGTACTTATCCATATCAGGATAAAATACACCATGCTCATGAAGTGATTTTACTGCCTCTTCTCCATAAACACTCTTTACCATATGTTCATTAACCTCTTCTTGAGTATGTCTAAACGGTATAGTCAAGTCAAAATCTTTATAAAGCTCTGCCTCTGCTTGTGCCAATGTCTTGGTTGGAGCAACTGTTTCGTTATTCTCTCCAATTGTTGACTTTGTAGCATCAGCCAACTCCTCTTGAACATCTTCATCAAACTTCTTAGTTATCTCCCAAAGTGGTTTAGAGATTTTTTCAGTTAAACCTTTCATAATCTCCATAACAGGTTTTGTCTCAAACATTGGGTCAATAACTTTGTTTCTTTGAGCAATTGATGGCTCAACTCCAGCAAATGTTTTAACTGGGTCAGTTCTTTCAAGATAGGTTGCCTCTGGAAGTACAACATCAGCATACATTACTGTATCACTTGGCATTGTGTCAATGGTAACCACCAACTCCATTTTTTTCAACATCTCTGCTGTTTTTTTGGTGTTTGGCATGTTCATCATTGGATTATGTTTATAGACAAACATTCCACGAACCTTGTAAGGCATTCGATTTTCAATATATCTATTTCTCCATGTTAACCATGAACCTCCACCTGTTACAATGGCACAGTCAGTATAAGGAGCTTTCCCTTTTTCTCGTTTTTTAACCTTCTCAACAGCTCTTGCTTCTGCCTGAGCATAAAGAGGCTCAACACCAGCATGTTTACCAAGTTTAAGTTTTTTACCAAATACTAAACCACCTTTAGCATCGATACCACCACCTAGACCTTGGAAAATTGCCATTGCACGTCTAAGTTGGAAATCGCTATTTGCAAAGGTACTTCTTCGACCTGGATAGTAGACAGAACGAGGAGCATGAGCCATAAACTCTCGTGCAACTTCATAAATATCTGATGCTTTCAGACCAGTTATCTTAGATGCCCATTCTGGAGTATACTTCTCTTCAAGAACACTCTTTTTGTAATCATCAAAACCGTTAAAATTCTCTTCTACATACTTTTTGTTGTATAACTCTTCGGTTATAACCACATAAGTCAATGCCAAAACAAAGGCTAAATCGGTTCCTGGATTAATCGCCAACCACTTATCAGCCTTAGCTGCTGTATTGGTAAATCTTGGGTCAATACATACAAGTTTTGCACCACGCCCTTTGGTTCGCTTAAAAGCATCCATAGTATCAGGAGTAACAATAGCTTCTGCTCTATTTGCTCCTGCCATAATAATATACTCAGCATTATCTAAATCTGCTTGAGGATAAGCCCCTAGTGTTACCCCATAAGCCGAAGATACAGTCTGAAGACAGATAGACCCATGATTTAGCCAGTTAGCAGAACCAAATGCTAAGAAAAACTGCTTATAGGTATGCTCTGCCATACCTTCTCCTGCACAAAACAGGAAACTCGAACGGTTATCTTCCTCTTCTTCAAGAATCTTTGCCATTCCAGGGAACTTATCGGTACCATTTAAAATAGCTTCATAAGCTTCTTCCCAAGAGACTCTTTTAAACTTACCTTCCCCTTTTTCGCCAATACGAATCATCGGGAACTTAAGTCTATCTGGGTCATAAAGGGCTTGAATCCCTGCATTACCTCTTGGACATAACATATTTCTTGATTTTGGAAACATCGGGTTGGGATTGAGCTTGGTAACAACACCATTTTCAACCCTTGCCACAGCAGCACACTTATTAACACACATCTCACACAATGTAGCAACTTCTGTAGCCTCTCCAGTTCCTGTTTTTGTAGTAATTGATTTTGGCACACCACTATGTGACTCTTTTTCACTACTGGCAAAAAGATTTGTTGCTGAAACGGCTGAACCACCAACAATACTCATTGCAACTGTACCTTGAAGAAATCTTCTTCGTGACACTTCAACTTGCATAAATAATCCTCCTTTATTCGTATATCATAATATCAAATTATATTTTATAGAACTAAATCTTATGTAAGACTTTTTTAATCAAATGATTATACAATAAAATAATAATTATCATAAATATTACTTATTAATACACCTTTATTGACAAATAATAATTTTTATTAATTAATTATGTGCATTTTATTGATTAAAATAGATTTTATTGCAAATTTTAAGAAAAATTTAAGAAAATAAGTAAAGAGGGGAAATATACTAAAAGATGGTTGAAAAGCTCAACCATAAAGGCTATTTTTTTATCACTAAGATAGGTAACATTCCAAAATAATCTAATGTTCCAAAAGCCTGATTAATATTAATATCAGGCTTTATATTCAAGATAATTTCTCTGATTTTAGACTCATCTAAATCTCCTAAAAAATGCCCTTCTCCATGATCTTCTTTGTAGAGTTTGACAAGAAGGTGTGTTGGTTTTTCTTCGATAAATTTCCATACAGTCATGCGTTAATCCTCCTATTGATTAGAGAGGATTATACCCTATTAAAATACAAATCCAAAGTTAACTTTAAGACCTTTTGCCTTAGATGATGTTAAATAGCTAAGTCCCATTTTTAACTCTCGTTCATAAGAATATTCACTCTTATCTGAGAGTACATTAACATTAAATTTACGATAACCAAAAGAGAATCCTAACTCATCATAACTGGTTAAGTATAATTTACTTCCTGTATATTGTGTATCTATCACATATAGATCTAAAGAACTATTTTTTACCAATTTTTCAGTAGGCAAAGAGTACATTAGTGCATTTCTAAAAACAGTATTACTAATACCTGGGTTATAAGCATAATCTCCATCATAAAGTTTAATAGTTGAATAGTAGCCCACCATATTACCAATACTTATTGTGTGACTATTTTCTAAAGGAATACTATAGCTACTAGAGAGAGAAAAAGAACCCATCTGAGCCAAAGAACCCAAATCTGCTGAACCCACCATACTATATTTCATAGCAGGAGTCAGTACCCATTGTGGTTTAATAGGTTTAGAGTAAGAGAGACCTAAACCCAACTGATAACTGGTTGCTCCCTCAACATTAATATAAGAGAGAGGCAAAGAGATATTAACACTCTCCAAAGAGTCCTCTTCCGAGACAAAAGAGTAAGATATTGGTAAAGTGTAACTATTACTCTGTTTACCATCAATGTCTAAAGACTTAAAGGTAGGAGCAAAAACCATTCGGTTTCCAGCAGAAGCTTTTTCTGTTTTGCTTGTTGACTTTTGCTTTTTCGCAATATTCATAAAACCGCTCTTAAAATCAGACTCTACAGTTGTTGCCATAAGAGAGTTAGGATTACCTGCAATTGGGTCAACGGGAGAGACTTCTGCCAATTTTTGCATAATTTTCTCTACGGTCTCTGCTCCATTGACTTTAAACCAGTCAGATAGTAGATCTAAACTATCATCACGATTAACACCATCAAATGTCTCTTTAATATTCAATGAAGGAACGGCAAAAACAACAGACTTACTATTTTCAGAAAAAGTTAGAGTCACAGGTAACCCTCTAAAATCCAAATTTGCAGATAAAGCATTACTCTCATTATAAGAGATATTTGAACTAATTGTCTCTAAATTAACTTTATCAATAATCCCCTCAAGAGAATTAGAACTTTCGGTATAACTACCACCTTGTGTAGTATTATCTACATTTAAATTAAATATATCACTATTTCCATAGAGAGACATACTACAAATCAGAGAAATAAGAATTGTATTTTTTAATTTCATATCCATTCCTTTATATAAATTATTTTTAACTATAAAATAATATATAGTAACTTAACTTAAACTTTAAGTTAATGATTAAAGCAGAGACAAGGTATAGTAAAAAAAAAGAGTTAAATGAAAAAGAAAAAAAAATTATTTAATATAAAAGAACGGATATAAATATAAAGTATGTAAAAAAGTGAAAGAGGAATATTCCTATCCAAAAGATAGGAATAGGGGTTAAATAAATAATAGACTATTATTTATATCTAAAAGTAATACGCCCTTTATCAAGGCTATATGGAGTTAACTCAACTTTTACCTTGTCTCCTGGTAGAATCTTAATGTAGTGCATTCTCATCTTTCCAGCTATGTGACACAAAATAACATGTTTGTTATCCAGTTGCACCCTAAAAGTTGCATTGGGTAATGCTTCAATCACTTTTCCATCAATCTCAATTACATCATCTTTAGCCATCTATTTCTCCTTTGAAATTATATTGTTCTGTTTTACTTCGATATTGTTTAGTTATTGTGAAAATAACTACGCTTCAGTTAAAATTACTGCTTTACCATCAATTATGGCTACGGTATGCTCATAATGTGACGAGCGTAGACCATCTTCGCTAACAACGGACCATTTATCTTCCAAAATTATAGGTTCATCATTTTGTTGACAAATCATAGGCTCTAAGCAAAATACCATACCATTTTTAATCTTTGGACCTTGATTTGGTTTTCCATCCACATAATTAGGTATATTGGGTTCTTCATGTGGTTTGGTACCAATACCATGCCCACAAAAATCTCTGAGAGGAATAAAACCTCTTGTGAGAATAAACTGTTCAAGAATAAATGAGAGTTCTTTAAATCGCATCCCTACTCGAATATTCTCTATCGCATGATAGAGTGCATCTTTGGAACATGCAATAAGTGCTTCATCCTCTGCTGAAATTTTTCCAATAGGTATAGTTATAGCAGCATCTCCAAAATAACCATCGATTTTAGTACCTAAATCAAGCCCAAGAATATCGCCCTCTTGTAACTTATAATCCGTAGGTATACCGTGAATACACACTTCATTAAGCGAAGTACAAACCGAAGCAGGAAAACCATATAGCCCCTTAAAGGAAGGTTCAGCACCATGCTCTCGAATAAAAGCTTCTCCCATGGCATCAACCTCTTTAAGAGACATTCCAACAGTAATATTTTCATGGAGGTGTTTTAGTGTTTTTCCAACAATTGACCCAGCTAATGCTAGCTTGGTCAACTCGTTGGGTTTACGAAGTGCTATTGCCATTATAGACCTACTGATCCTAATGTTTCGTATTTATTCATATAGATTTGTGCTTCAATTTTTCTCATTGTATCAAGAGCAACTTGAACAATAATAAGTACGGCAACCCCACCAAAGTAGAATGCAGCACCAATTGAGTTAATCAATAAAAATGGTAAAGTCGAGATAAGTGCCAAATAGAACGCACCTGAACCTGTAAGATTACTTGCTACAGTATTTATAAACTCTTTGGTATGTTCTCCTGGTCTAACACCTGGAATAAACCCACCTTGTCGTTTCAAATTATCTGCAATATCTTTGGCATTAAATACAATTGATGCGTAGAAGAATGCAAAGAAAACAACCAATACAAATGTTGCCATAGTAAATGCAATTCCGCCTGGTTTAAGTGCATCTGCTACCATTAAAGCATACTCATTAGAGCTACTACTCAACATAGTAATAGGAAACATCAAAACAGCTGAAGCAAAAATTGGAGGAATAACACCTGCAAGGTTTACTTTAATTGGAATATAGTTCATAACTCGTTTATCTTGATTTTGCATAATTGTTTTTCTTGAGTAAGAGATAGGAACTCTTCTCTCTCCAAGCTCAACATAGATAATTGCAAAAATCGTTACCATAATAATAACCAACATGGCAATAACTGCCAAAAATGATAATTCGCCTGTATTAACTGATTTCATAGTATTTGAGATAGCTGCAGGAATACCTGAAACAATACCCGCAAAGATAATCAGTGAGATACCATTACCAATACCACTTTGAGTAATACGCTCTCCAATCCACATTAATAACATTGTACCTGTTAACATAGATGCTGTAGTGATAATAGTAAAGGTTACAGGGTCAATAAGTACTGCTCCATTCATTGATTGAAGTCCCATAGAGACACCGAAACCTTGAACAATAGTAATAAAAATAGTTGCATAACGGATAATCTGCATATACTTTTGCATTCCATCACGCTCTTTTTTCATTTGACCAATAGCAGGGAAAGTTGCAGCAAGAAGTTCCATTACAATTGAAGCTGTAATGTAAGGCATAATTCCAAGTGAGATAATTGAAAATCTCTGAATAGCACCACCAGAGAACATGTTCATCATGCCCCCTATTCCGCCACTACCATCAAAAAATGAGGCAATAACGGCGGTGTCAACACCTGGAACTGGTACGTATGCTAAAACTCTATAAGCAAATAGAAATCCAAAAGTAATCAGTATCTTTTGAGTTAAAGCATTACTCATGGCTATTTACCACTAGTTGTAACAGCTTCATC
>Ga0256827_10001768_pt1 | contig 13929 bp, 14 predicted proteins | sample CV84metaG_FD_185977 | JGI IMG/M metagenome (GOLD analysis project Ga0256827, IMG submission 185977) | Hydrothermal vent microbial communities from East Pacific Rise, Pacific Ocean - CV84 | ecosystem: Environmental > Aquatic > Marine > Hydrothermal vents | place: Pacific Ocean: East Pacific Rise... | reverse complement strand
ATCTTATCCTTCACGTTTACATAAGAAATGAACAACCTCTTTTTCATTGGATTTAGCATACTCTACCACATCACCTGTTCCACCTATTTTACCATTATATGTTCCATCCCAAAGTGCCAAAAGGATATTTGAGCTATCCACCACATAACGCCCCACATCCAAATAACCACTTGCTGTAATATGCTCCACCTCAAAAACCTCATCACTCTTATCCAAAAGTTTCAAAAATTCATCTTTAGAGCTATTACTAAAATCCTCCATATATCTATTTTTATCAAACGGCATAGGAACAATCAAACTAAGTTTTTGATATCTATTTTTCAAATCCAAAAATATCCTAGCCACAAACCTATCAGCACCATCTGCCAAAGGTGACAAAAGTACTATCTCTCTATTTTCCTCTATAAGCTCTTTAAAAAAGTGAGAAACTTTTTGATTAATCTCCTCTGTCTCTATCATATCTCTATGTCCTGTAATAGCTACTACAATCTTACTTTTCATTTTTATCCTTTATGAGTTTTTATAATTGAATTATATAGTATCTTATTTGGACTATTTGGATTTAATTAAAATACAGCGAAGACAAGGCCATCGTCTCCTAGCTTTGCAAGAACTTGATAAGTTATAACCTAATTGCCCGAATATCTCCAAAGAAAATCAAATCTTTCAATACTGCTTTTTTTGCAATTCCATCCTCACCAATACTTAAAAATAGTTCACCTTTGTCACTAGAAAAGATATCTTGATTTACAATTGCTTGTGCATACCAAGCTCCATCTGTACCCAATACATCTTTGTACTCTGCTAACTCTGTACTGTTTGGAATATGAATATTCACAGAACCATTCTGTTTCTCTGCTCCAACGGCTGTAAATACTAAATCTTGACTTTGAGTTTTGTCTGTTATATATCCATTTAGATTAAAATATAGTGTCAACAAATCATCTTTTGAGTAGGTTTCTGTACTGTTTTTATCTTTTACTTTTACCCCATTTTTCCATCTTTGATACTGTTTTGTTACAGTTTTATTGAGATGGTCTATTCTATAAACTTTATTGACTGTTTTTGAACCACTTGTTTTGATAACTTGATACATATCAGAGACCATAACTCCATTTTCCATATGCCCTGTGGAGACGTGTCTCTCCTCTCTTCCTCCTGAGAGAGTTTTTGCAATTCCTGTTGCTGTAAGCTTAATATCAATCTCATAACTATTATCATCTTGTGTCAAAACAGCATTAGCTACACCAATCTCCCCAATAATACCAAACTCAACTTTATAATCTACAGTAACTGTTTTTGCTTCACTCATTGTCAAGAGAAACACCCCTGCGAAAATAAGTTTAAATATACTTTTCATACTACTAATCCTTTTAACAAATAATTTTTATTATCAAATTTAATCACATTTATGTGTAACAAATGTGAGAACCATAAATAACAGGAATTATATCTACTTTTTTCGATAAAATACACTCACAAATAATAAACAAGAAGAACTAAATGAATCAAACTATATCAGGTGGTATACCAGATACACTACAAACAACCTTAGAGAACAATACTACCCAAAGTGAACAGATTATCGAGACACTTGATTTACATCTTGATTGGTATACACAAACTCTTCTCTCATATCTATATAATAGCAAATATGGAGAGTTTTTCTCATATACTATCTTTAATATACCAATAGCAAATATCTTATCTGCTTTTTTTGCACTCTTTTTCTTTCTATTCCTAAGAAAACTATTTACAACGCTAACCATAAAAACACTTCATCCTCTTACAAAAACGACAAAAACCTTTTATGATGAGAGAATTTTATCTGCATTAAAAGCACCTATCTCTTTTAGTTTTGTTATTATTGGAGTCAATCTATTTTTTGCACTACTGTTTTTAGAGACACCTTTTATTACACACTTTACTGATAGTATGATTATGTTCAATATTTTTTGGACAATCTATCTACTCACCTATGCCCTAAGAGATATAGTCTATAAGTTTACTAGTCGTTTCAACCCCGAGTTATCCTATGAGATGGGAAATTTTATTTTAACTATCATTCGTGGTATCATTGTTGCTGTTGGATTTGGAGCAACCCTACAACTATGGGGTATAAATGTTGCAGGACTTGTAGCAGGATTGGGGATTGGAGGGTTGGCTTTTGCCCTAGCTGCAAAAGATACAGCCGCAAACCTATTTGGTTCAATAGCCCTACTTTTGGATAAATCGGTACGCATTGGTGAGTGGATAAAAATTGATGGAGTAGAGGGAACTGTAGAGGATATAGGGATGCGTACTACCAAGATTCGCTCTTTTAAAAACTCTCTTATAACTCTACCAAATCAAGCTATTGCAAACAGTCCTATTGAGAATTTTTCACGCCGTCAAACGAGAAGAATAAAGATGAAAATAGGCATAACCTACTCAGCCTCGTCCCAACAGATAGAGAGTATCGTAGGAGATATTAGAACCATGTTAAGAAACCACGAAGGAATCTCACAAAAGAGTACCATGCTTGTAAACTTCACCTCATTTGATGATAGCTCTTTGGGTATATTTATCTACACCTTTAGCAATACAGCCGTTTGGGCAAAATATATGGCAATAAAAGAGGATGTAAACCTAAAAATCATGAAAATAGTAGAGGATAATCAAGCAGAGTTTGCCTTCCCCTCACAATCAGTTTATATAGAAAAAGCACCAGAGTTTATGACCAAATCTTAACGTTTTTTCTCTTTTTTGGAACTATTATCAAACGACCTATACCCATCTCGTTTGGTAGTCTTTCTCTTTTTCTTAGTAGGTGTTGTTCTACTCTTTTTTTTACCAAATGCACCATCTACCTTTTTCTTTTTGTCAACACTTTTTCTAGCCCCACGTTGAGCCTTTTCCATTTTTGGAGGTGTGTACCCCTCTATCTCCTCTCTCTCTATCGCTTTTCCCATCAAACGCTCAACATCCTTTAGAGCCACCTCCTCTTTTGGAGATACCAAGGTGATAGCTAGTCCACTCTCCCCTGCTCTACCTGTTCTCCCTATTCGGTGGATATAATCACCAGTTACATGAGGAATATCATAGTTAATAACTACAGGAAGAGATGGAATATCCAAACCTCTTGAAGCGATATCTGTAGCTACCAAAACTCGTACCCTACCCTCTTTGAAATCAGATAAAGCCCTACTTCTAACCCCAGAACTCTTTCCTCCATGAATCACAGATGTCTTTAGACCACTTAAGTTCAGCTCTTTAAACACCTCATCAGCTACCTCTTTTTTACGAACAAAAACCAAAACCTGCTTATAGTTTTTTGAACCAATAAGATATGAAAGTAACTCATTTTTAAGCTCTTTTGTAACAGGGTGTATGAGCTGTTTTACTGTAGAAGCAGATGTTCCCATACTATCAACCTCTATAAGCTTTGGTTTATGTAGTATCCTTTGGGCTAATCTCTTGACTGAACCTGATAGCGTAGCAGAGATAAGTACATTTTGCCGTTTACTTGGAAGATGTGCCAAAATTTTAGTAACCTCATGTACAAATCCCATATCCAAAATAGTATCAGCCTCATCCAAAACAAGATATCTAACTGCATCAACTGATATATTTTTCTGTCCTAAATGCTCCAAAAAACGACCAGAGGTAGCTACAATAATATCTACTCCACCCTTTAACCTATTGGCTTGTGAAGTCATATTTGCCCCACCATAAAGCACAACTGATTTCAGAGATAGATACTTACCATAAGCCTCTACACTATTATGAACCTGCTGTGCTAACTCTCTAGTTGGAACAAGAATAACAGCTTTTAGATGATGCTTCTCCTCTTGAAAATCTTTAGCTATCTCTTGGAGTATCGGCAAAACAAACCCTGCCGTCTTACCTGTACCTGTTCTAGCCCCTGCCATAATATCTTTTCCACTAAACATTACAGGTATTAGTGCTTTTTGTATTGGTGTAGCTGATTCATACCCTCTATCTTGTAGAGCTTTAATAATTTGTGGAGATAATCCTAGATTGGTAAGTGACATAATAAACTCTCTATCTTTAGATATCATAACAAAACCACCCATTTTTCATCTTTAAAAAGAGCCTTAGCCTTAGAACATAAAGGGGCTTGGATATAGATATATTTTTTTGTTATCTTACTATCATTATAAATTTCTAGTTTTTGGTGAAACTCCATAAGCTCTTTTGCCTCTTTTGAGAGAATACGGCTTTTTTTGGCGATATGAATAATGCAAGTATAATATTTTTTGAGGTCAACAGCAAGATAGATATCAATTTTTTTACGACTATTAAACTCTTTTGGGGAGATAGGTGTAAAAGATTTAAATACAACTTTCTCCTTCTGAAGCCTCTCTATAATTCCTCTAATTTGCTTACTCATAACTAAGAGGAGCTAAATCTACGCTTTTACCATCATAATAGAGCTTTCCACCAGATACAAAGCTATAGCCATCTACTTCGGGTAAATCATAAACTTTATGTTTGGTTAACTCCTTATTAGAGACGATTAAAAGACCCTGTTTGTCCATAGCATAGATTTTATTATCAACGATAGTTGCTACAGAGAAGTGTGCAAATCTAAACTTCTTTTCATTAAGAACTTTCATAGAGGAGTCTAGCTGAGAAATCTGTCCATCTTTTGCAAAAACAAAAAGAGAATTTCCAGATAAGATAACCTCTGATATAGCTCTATCAAACTCACGTTTTCCTCTATTACTATAGGATATGACACGATGAGGTGTTGCAGCTACAAGCGTATTTCCCAAACGATTTAAAAAGATAATATTGTTAAGTGAACTCTCGGTACTAACATAAATCTCTTTTGAGAGTTTTAATGTAGTAAGGTCTAAGATACTAAGCTTTCCACTAAGAGTTGGGACAACTACCAAGTTATCTATCTGATATGGATTGGCAATTCTTGTATCAATAGAGAACACCTTTTCAGCTTTATTATTATATACAATTTTATCGGTAGTTAAATCATAAACACCAAAACTGTTATCTTGAAGTAGATAGACTAACCTATTTTTAATAATTGTACCTGCAACTAATGCTTTAGATAGTTTAATTGATTTTTCAGTTCCACTACTTAAAACAAGTTCACAATCACCCTTTTTATTGGCAGTAATCATACCACCTTTAGTAGCATTGATAAAATTAAAACCTTTTTTTACACGAGCAGTAGAGATACCCTTTTTGGTCAATACACGTCCATCTTCAAGTGTTGCACCATTTCTACTAAAACTTCGTATTGTTCCCACACTACTACTTGAAGCACTATATGTATGCTCTGGACTAAAATACTGTTTTGAACCACACCCTGTCATAACAAAGAGTGAAATAATCCCCCAAAATAGAATCTCTTTACGCATTATTTACCTTTAATTGTATAGTGTCTCATAATTTTTGAAAGATTATAAAGAGGTGACTTCTCACCAATCTGAGACAGTTCATCATTCGCTTCTGATATTTTCCCCTCTTTGATAAGAAGATGAGCATTATTAAACATAGCAACCTCAGCATATAGCTTTGAGTTAGCCTCTGTACCATTCATAATAGCCAAATGGTATCCTGCAACATCAGAAATTATATCATTTTCACTTTTACTTAACGTTTTTAAAACCTCTGTGTTATTATTATCAATCGCATTTCTATACTCAAATAGTTCAAAAAGAGAAGGATTTTTATCTTTAAGTGTTGCTAATGCAGATGTATCTTTTGGATTTTTTACAAGTTGAATATATGCTTCATTTGCTGATGCCAATCTACTATCTTCAATTACTCCCATGACTGCTCTACCACCAAAAAATAGGACAATAACTCCAACTGTACCCAAAATAAAAAACTTATATTTTTTATAAAATTTTTCAAGCTTGAAGGCACTAGCCAACATCTTCTCATCACTCTCAAACTGCTCTTTTACCTCATTGATATTATCTTGAATATTCAATTTTCTACTCCATAACTATGTTCGTTTATTTTAATTCGTGTTATTATAGCAAAAGTTTATCAAAAAAAGAGGATGAAATATATCTTGGAATAGATTAATCTTATTTACTACATATGCTATAATCCAAAAAAATAAAAATTATATATTAAAGAGAGTCTAAATGATAGTAGGAATAGAAGGAACAATAGAAAAAAAAGACCCAACATTTATCCACCTAAATGTAAATGGGATTATCCATGAGGTTAACATCTCTGTAAATACGTCAAATGCAATAAATGAAAAGAGAGTAAAGCTCTTGGTAACACAGATAATCCGTGAAGATGCCAATCTGCTTTTTGGGTTTATGGAAGCGAATGAAAAAAAGATGTTTGATACTCTTATCAAGATAAATGGAGTAGGTCCAAAGGTGGCTATGGCTACCTGTTCTACTTTTTCTCCTGCTACCTTTGCTAGGGTGGTGGCTGACAAAGATGTGGGGTTACTAAAACGTGTGCCAGGAATTGGACCAAAGGCTGCTAGTCGAATTTTGGTGGAATTAGCTGACTTTATTGTAGATGGAAACAGTGATGAGGTGGTGGATAGTGGAATGGCAGATGCTATTTTGGCTTTGGAGAGTTTAGGCTTTAAAAAAGAGCAGATTAAAAAGGCATTAGCAGGGGCTACAGGAGATATCTCTGCTTTGGTGAAACAAGGACTTAAGAAGTTACAAAGATTATAGGTCAAATAGGGTAAAATACTGTTTAATAAATTATTAAGGATAATATAATATGAATATAACAATTTTATTTGGTGGCTCTAGCTATGAGCATGAGATTAGTATTGTATCGGCAATTACGCTTAAAAAGGTATTGAAAAAATCAAATCCCTCTTTTATCTTTTGTGATGCTAACCGAGAGTTTTATCTAATAGATGCTAAAAATATGAAATCTAACCACTTCTCCAATGGGGCTTATAAAAAAGATAAAAAGCTTATTTTGAAAAAAGGTGCGTTTTGTATAGAGGGGATATTTGGACTAAAAGAGCAAGATTTAGGTACTGTTTTAAATCTTATTCATGGACGAGATGGAGAGGATGGAAAGATAGCTTCAATTTTAGAGTTTAATGATATCTCTTACATCTCTCCTCGTGTTGATGCCTCTGTACTTAGTTACAATAAACTATATACTAAACTCTATGCTGAAAGTCTAGGGGTAAAAGTTGTTCCATATACTCTATTGAATAGTTTTGATAATCGTGATGTGGAGTTAGAGTATCCTGTAATTATTAAACCTGTAAGACTTGGTAGCAGTATTGGAGTTAGTATTGTAAAAAGCCAAGATGAGCTAGATTATGCCTTAGATGTCGCATTTGAATTTGATAATCAAGTGCTTATTGAGCCATTTATTGAGGGAGTTTTGGAGTATAACCAAGCAGGGTGTAAAACTTCCAAATTTGAACTCTCTATTGTAGAAGAGCCAAACAAAGAGGAGTTTTTGGATTTTGAAAAGAAATATCTTGATTTCTCTCGTGATGGAACGGTATCTGATGCAAATGTGACTCCTGAGCTTAAAACTGCGATGCAAGAGACATTTAAAAAGGTATATGGAAATATTTTTGAAGGCTCTATTATCAGATGTGATTTCTTTGTAGTTGATGGAGAGGTACTTCTAAACGAGATAAACCCAATTCCTGGTTCTATGGGTAACTATCTGTTTGAAGATTTTGAAGGAATGGTAGAACGACTAGTAAATCATCTGCCAAAAGAGCATAGCATCAAGATAGACTACTCTTATATTCACTCTATTCAGTCTGCTAAAGGTGGAAAAGCCTCTTAGTTTTAGAACTAGTGACGAATTTTAGATTCGTTGCTAAATCTATTTTTCTCTTCAATCCACTGTGACATATATTTAGTACTCATCATGGAGTGATGTTTTAGCATTGAACCTGTAAAGTTATTTAGACGGTGTTGCTCTAAACTATCCATTGTCTCTTCTATCTTTTTTATCAGACCTGCTCCCAAAATTTTATGCTCATAGTGTGATTTTAAGATATCTGTTCCATTTTTTTGTGCTTGATTCCATGACTCTTTATCTCTATATAGTTTAACTGAAGCTCTGACAAAAGTCTGTATATCATCAGCTATAACTCCTCCCCAATTTTCATCTCTACTGTACATTCCTTCAGCACCTATTGATGTTGTGATAGTTGGAGTCTGCATTATCATAGCATCCAGAAGTTTTCCCTTTATTCCTGCTCCAAATCGTATTGGGGCTAGGCATATGCGAGAGTTTTCTATGACTTCAAATGCGTTATCTGCCCATCCTTTTACATAAAAACCTTTTTTTGGACTGTGTAGTGCTGTGGCCTTTGGTGGTGGATATGAGCCATAGATATGTAGTTCTGCTTTTGGAAGCTCTTCTCTTATCTTTGACCACATCTCTTGTAGATATAGTACCATATCCCAGTTTGGTTCATGACGAAAATTACCAATAGTCATAAAGTGTTGACGCTCTTCAAATGTTTTTGTTGTTTTTGGAATTTTTTCTAAATCTATCATAAATGGCAAATAGTGAAGTAAAGAGCTATCAATATTAAATTTATCTGTTAGTAGTTTCATCTCAAAACTAGAGATAATCAAGGATATATCACATCGTAAAATAGAGGCTATTTCTCGTTTTGCTATATCTCCATATAAATCTGTTTGACTCATCTCTCGTTTTGATTTATGGGCTTTGTGTCTAGCGTGGCGTAAGCATTGTAAATCTTCGGTATCCAATATCTTAAGAGCATTTGGAGAATTTTTTTCAACTCTCCATCCAAACTGCTCCTCCATCATAAAACGGTCAAAGAGTACGATATTTGGTTGAAACTCTTGAATATACCTATCAAAACTATCGCAATTCAATTTAATCTCTTTAGAGCTAATCCCCTCACTCTCTAAATCAATAGCGTGTTTTGAGTATTGAGCAGGAGTAGCAAACTCCACTTGCCAATCTTGATTTTTAAAGAGTCTCAAAATTGACATCATATGGCTACCTGATGCTGATGAGTTTGGTTCTGGCCATACATAACCTATAACTAATATTTTTTTCATGTTGATATTATATCAATTGACCTCTTCTAAACTTCTTTTTAGTTTATCTCCATAGCTTTTTGGATTAAGAATATTACAATATGGTTTGTAGATACTATTATCTGTAAATGCAAATGGTGTTGCATTTGAACTCTGTAGTAATGTAATAGTTGAACTAATATCATCCATGGAGTCAGAGGGTTTAGTATCAAAAAGTATTAGTTGATATTTATCGTTTGTTACTTGCTTTTTAAACTCCTCTTCTGAATGATATGTATCTACATTATAACCGAAATTTTTCAACATGGCAGAGTATATTTTACCCTCTAGTTCTGTCTCTTTGTAGAGAAGAATATTTTTAGGTATACTCTCTTCTTCTTGAGTATTTGTAATACGATATTTATCAATAATAGTCTTTAGCTTATCTAACTGAATAGGTTTACTCAAATATCCATCCATACCACTCTTTAGATAACCATCTATATCACTTTGAAGATTATTTGCTGTTAATGCGATAATAGGTGTATGCTCTAGCTGATTAATATTTTCATAATCTACTATTTTTTCAGTAGATTTTGTACCTGTCATAATTGGCATCTGAATATCCATAAAAACTACTTGATATCGGTTTTGTTTATATAGCTCCAAAGCCTCTAATCCATTATTTGCTAAGGTAACATCTACATCCATATTTTTTAATACATTAAGAATCAATTTTTGATTTATTAGATTATCCTCGGCGACCAATACTCTCATCTTGGTATCTATTATTTTAATATCTTTTTTATTTTCTATATCTTTTAGAGAATCATCTTGTGGCATGGGCTCTTTTGTAATAGTAACAGGATTCTCTTTGTTTAGTTCTTCAAGTGCTTTAACTGTTTTAGAGAAATTTATAGGTTTAAAAATAAAGTTATTTATCTTATGTTTATAGATAGTTGATATCTTTTTACTATCTGCACAGGTAATTAGGATTATTTTTGTTTTTAGTGTGAAAAATCTGTTTAACAACTCTTCATCTTGTGTATATCTATGGTTTATAAACAGAACATTTGGTAATAGATTCTCTTTTATATTAAAGATATTCTCTTCATCATATATCTTAAATTTAGAGCCTGTATGTGTTACATATGCTTTTAAGTTTCTATCAACCTCTTGATATGGATTATATCCATTTGGTGTAATATATCCCACATTCTGTTTTAAGTTATAAGATATAGCTTTACTTTTTGAGTGAGCTGGTTTTTTTAGCACAATAGTAAAAAAGAATGTTGTTCCCCTATCTATTTTGCTCTCTATCTCCAATTTCCCACCCATAAGCTCAACAAATTGACTAGATATAGTAAGTCCTAAACCTGTTCCCCCAGACTCTCTATTTGTACTAACACTAGCTTGTGAAAATGCTTCAAAGATAGTATCTATCTTATCCTCTGCTATCCCTTTTCCAGAGTCTTTTACTGAAAACTTAACATTAATCTCTTTTGGAGTCTCCAAAACTTTTTCTATTGAGACATTTACTAATCCATTTTTGTCAGTAAATTTAATAGCATTGCTTAATAGATTTAGTATTACTTGTGAAAGCTTAGTAGGGTCTCCCATAATAATAGTTGGAAGTTGTGGGTCAATATATAATCCAAGCTCTACCCCTTTTTGTGCTACTTTTGCACTATATGATTCTATCGTAAGCTCAAACTTCTCAATAGGATTAAAGGGGATACTCTCAAGCTCCATTTTACCCGATTCTACTTTTGAAAAGTCTAATATATCATTGACAATATGTAGTAGATTATTGGATGAGTCTTGAATAATAGAGACAAACTCTCTCTGCTCATCATCAAGCTCTGTCTCCTCTAATATATTGGTAAAGCCCAAAATACCGTTAAGTGGCGTACGAAGCTCATGTGACATACTAGCTAGAAAATTATTTGGTTTCTTTTTTGGCTGTTTCTCTACTACTTTTTCAACAACTTGAACTCTCTTATTTAACTCTTTTTTTGAGCTGTATATAGTATACAATAGAATAAAAAAAAGAAAAAAAGAGAAGAGAGTAGCTATTCCTAATCTAAGAAAATCTTCATTAATTACACCTTGTGGTAGTTTTGTATAGGCAATAAAAATATTGTACATCAATATAGAGACCATAAAAACCGAAACTATAAGAGATAGAACATTGATTATTTTATTTGAGTTTTTCATGATAATACTTTTTATTTTATTTTATTATAAAATGATTATATCAAATTAATATTATTTTTTAATTTAAAATTAAAAATTTTTTTTTAATTTCTTCTAAAAAATAGATATTTTTTAAGATATCAACACTACAATAAGAATAAAATATAGGAGATAGATTAAATGGTAATAAAAGAGATTCAAGAGTACGCATCTATAAGAACCAAGGCTAGAGCTTATCTATGTTATATAATGAGTCGAAATATCTCATTGAGTAACTTTCAAGCAGATGCTGATAGTTTTATTAAAAATCAATTAACGACATTAAAAGATAGTCTTCCTCAAGCTGATGTGCTTTATATTTTAAATACAAATGGTCAGCAGATAGGTCAGATGATTACCAAAAAAGGTATTATTTTAAATAGTTCAGAGCTTTCTACTAGTTGTGAGATAGGAACAGATAGAAGTAATAGAGCCTATTATTACAAAACCATACAAGAGCATCGCTGTGTTTTGACAGACCCCTACCCATCTTTGGGAACGAATAAAATGGTAGTAACAGCATCCTTTCCTATTTATGATGAAGATAATAATTTAATGTTTATTATCTGTGCAGATATTGAGTTACAAGATATCCTAAAAATGGTCTATCCTAGCTCCATAGACTCTACTTTTGGTCGATTTTCAAAAATGGTATATAGTGCATTTTCAATAGCCCTTGCCATGGTAGCACTTCTACTGTTTCTAAAAGGAATCTCTAGTTTCTTTAATCTAGGTCTACACTTTAACTCCATTGATATCAACGAGATGTTCAAAGCCACTATTCTTTTAACTCTATCTTTAGCCATTTTTGACTTGGTAAAAGCGATATTTGAAGAGGAGGTATTAGGAAAAGAGAAACACGAAAATTCAGGTGATGGACACCAGACCATGATAAGATTTTTGGGTTCGATTATCATAGCCCTATCCATCGAATCTCTAATGTTAGTCTTTAAATTTGCTCTAACAGACCCAAGTAAACTACTATCAGCTGTATATCTTATAGGTGGAGTTACCACTCTTCTAATTGGTCTTTCTATCTATATTTGGTCAAATAAAAATGATAGGAAAGATTAGTTTTTGGTATCTTATGTTACTATTCATTTAGCTAAAAAAGGAAATAGAACAAAATGATAGAGATACTTCAGAACTATATGGATAAAAGCTCGGCAATTACTATCTTTGTGTTGTCACTGCTTTCTGTCTATTTGATTATTGTACTTTGGATTTATATATATCGATACTTTGCTCTTAAAAGTATGATAAATATTGAGACACGCTCATTAAATAAGATATATTCAGGACGCAAAAAAATAGTCTCTGAAGACTCTTTGCTATTTGGACATTTAAGTAAAGTATTAATTCCAAATAAAGCGATATTTTCAGCAGCTAAAAACTTTGCTATTAAAGATGCAACCATAGGTCTTACAGGACTCTCTATTATCGCATCTACCTCTCCATTTATTGGACTTTTTGGTACAGTTGTGGCTATTTTAGAGACCTTCTCTTCTCTTGGAACTCAAAAGGGTTCATCCATAGCTATTGTTGCTCCTGCTATCTCCGAGGCATTGGTTGCTACAGCTGCTGGTATTGCTGTGGCAACTATGGCATATACTTTTCATCTACTTCTTAAAAGAAAAGCTTATGAGCTTAACTTGTTACTAGAGAGTCAAGCTGACTTAATACTCTCTCAAAAGGGATAATTATGTATCACTGGGATGATGACCCTGATTTAAATATTACTCCTTTAATTGATGTGATGTTAGTACTTATGGCAATCTTTATGATTACTATTCCTGTGATGCAGTATCAAGAGCAGATAGAACTTCCTAATGGTTCACAGTCAATTAAAGTTGATGATAAAAAAACACTGCTTGTGGAGATAGATAAGGAGTTAAATATTCATTATCAAAATGAGGTTTATACTATGGATACTTTTCCTGATAGTTTTAGACTAAAGACGAGTGATTTGGATAAAGAACAGGCTATATTTATCAATGCAGATAAGAGTATTGCTTATGAAAATGTTATCTATCTTTTAAAAATAGTGAAACAGAGTGGTTTTAAAAAAGCATCACTCTTGACACTTTAAATGTTATTAACATTTTATTCACTTTAACATTATATAATATGCTATTCAAAAAAAGGATTTGGGATGTTTAATGGCAAAAAAATTATTTCTGGTGTTGTTGCTATTCTTATATACTTCCTTCTACTTTATATTGTACTCTTAAACTATAATAGACATGAAGAGAAGGCAAAAAATTATGTAGAAAAGAACTCAAATAGAGTTACGGTTACACTTGTAAATAGCAATAAAACAGTTATCAATAAAAGTTCTAAAAAGAGTAATACTCATCGAGCCAAACCAGAGCCTATCATTCCATCAAAGAGACCTGTAAAAATATCTCCTGTTCATATAAAAAAGCAACCTAAAAAAATTACTCCTCCACTAAAAAATATAAAATTAAGAGATAGAGCAAAAGAGGCTCAAATCAAAAAGAATAAAGAGGTTAAAGAGAGAGCAAGACAGGCTCAAATCAAAAAGAATAAAGAGGCTAAAAAGAGAGCAAGAGAAGCTCAAATCAAAAAAGATAAAGAGGCTAAAGAGAGAGCTAGACAAGCTCAAATTAAAAAGAATAAAGAGGCCAAAGAGAGAGCAAGACAGGCTCAAATCAAAAAGAATAAAGAGGCCAAAGAGAGA
>Ga0256827_10001767_pt1 | contig 13931 bp, 13 predicted proteins | sample CV84metaG_FD_185977 | JGI IMG/M metagenome (GOLD analysis project Ga0256827, IMG submission 185977) | Hydrothermal vent microbial communities from East Pacific Rise, Pacific Ocean - CV84 | ecosystem: Environmental > Aquatic > Marine > Hydrothermal vents | place: Pacific Ocean: East Pacific Rise... | reverse complement strand
TGATTTTCTTCTTATTTTTTTCCTTTAACTCTTCTTTCAATTTAATTTCTTTTTTACCTTTTTATTTATATATATTTTTTCTATTTCTTTCTTATTTTCTTCTGTTCTTTTATTTATCTATTTTTTATTTCTTTATAGAATTAACTCATGGTGAATTCACCTATTAATACTTTTCTGATAGAATAGCATTATGATTAATTGTGAATGGATTTAAGGATATGGATGCATATGAATATAGTGAATTACTAAAAAAACTTAATATTAAAATTGATAATATAAAAAATATTGTAAAGCCTAATGATGTTGAAAATCGTTTGAAAGAGATTTCAGATATGCAAGAGGATTCAGACTTCTGGAGTGATGCTAAGAGAGCTTCTGTTGTATCTCAAGAGAAGACAAAGTTAGAACGTCTGTTGGAAAAATATAATGTTGCACGACTGGCTGTTGAGGATGCTGTTGAGTATTTTGATATGGCGAAATCAGAGAGTGATGAAGAGACACTCTCTATGTTGTATGAGGATGCTGAAAATCTAAATATGAGTATCAATGCTCTTGAGGTTCAGATAATGCTTAATGGTGAGCACGATAATAATAATGCCATTATATCGATTCACCCAGGTGCTGGAGGGACGGAGTCTCAAGATTGGGCAAATATGCTCTATCGAATGTATCTACGTTGGGCTGAGAGAAGAGGTTTTAAAGTTGAAGGGCTTGATTACCAAGCTGGGGATGAAGCAGGTATTAAAGATGTTAGTTTCATTATCAAAGGTGAGAATGCTTATGGTTATTTGAAAGTAGAGAATGGTATTCACCGTTTGGTTCGTATCTCTCCTTTTGACTCAAATGCAAAGCGTCATACCTCTTTCTCTTCGGTTATGGTCTCTCCAGAGGTTGATGATGATGTAGATATTGTTATTGAAGATAAAGATATACGAATTGATACCTATCGTGCAAGTGGAGCAGGGGGGCAACATGTCAATAAGACAGAGAGTGCCATTCGGATTACCCATATAGAGACCAATATTGTAGTGCAGTGTCAAAATGATAGAAGTCAGCATAAAAATAAAGCTACTGCAATGAAGATGTTAAAGTCTCGTCTTTATGAGTATGAGATGGAGAAGAAACAGGCTCTTTTAGATGGTGTGGAGAAGAGTGATAATGGTTGGGGTCATCAGATACGTTCCTATGTTCTTGCCCCTTATCAACAAGTGAAAGATACAAGAAGTAACATCCCTTACTCCAATGTTGATGCAATACTAGATGGTGATATTGACAAAGTGTTAGAAGATGTACTAATATCTCTATCTGTTAAGTAAAGGAGAAATAGTTATGCAGATATATAGAGTACTTTTTTTATTACTGTTTCTGTTATCTTTGTCCCACTCAAAGGAGAATGATTTTTTTATCGACTCTACATCTGCAATAAAGATGATTGATAGTAAAAAAGTAGAGTTTATCTCTGTCGATAGAGACCCTTATGTCATTGTTGGAAGTAAATATATAGATTTTTTAACTCTACAGAGTGGTAATGTTTTTGGTGAGTTGGAGTGTACGCCTTTCTATATCTGTCCTAAAGTTATCGTGAAAGATTTAAAGCGTCAAAAGGTTCAAGAGGATAGTCTATTAATTCTCTATGATAATCAGTATGGAGTTTATGCTTCAGCTGTTTATCTTCTTTTAGAGTCCATGGGATATAAAAATTTAAAAATTTTAGATGGGGGTTATTGGGGTATTAAAAAGTTAGACCCCAATCAGAAGAGTTACAATAGATATCTTAAAGAGAAGATAGACTGTTTTTTTGAGATGAACAGTACAAATAGTGCAGAGGTGAAAAAAGATATTAAAAATTTAGAAAATAAATTGAATCTTCTTGAACCACTCCTCTTGGTACACAAGAGAGTCAATAGCATCAAGGGAGATAGGAATACGACAACTCTAAAAGAGAGTAACAGTTCAACCGATAGATATTTTGTAGATAAAAGTGAACTGCGAGAACTTATTGATAAGATACGAACTAGAGGAAAGACTATTTCAAATCAAAAAATTGTAGATAGTTGTGGTATCGTTGATATTGTAGGAAATTCCAATGGGGGTTATGAAGCAGGTGTCTATAGTCTTGATTGGAGAGAAGTTATTGAGCCAAAAGATAGAAAGTTGAAGTCGGAAGAGTTCTTAAACAACTATTTTATAAAGAGTGGTTTAGAGAAAGAGGATGAGCTCTATCTCTATTGTATGTCTGAGCCTGTTAAAGCCCTTTTTCTCTCTATGGTACTACGTAGGGTTGGATATAGTAAAACAAAGGTGTTCTCAGGTAACTGGAGTTTATGGAGAGGTAAGTTAAATTAGTAGATGCTCCGTAGGAAAGGAGACATCTATAGATTGAAATATTTTTTACCTAAAAACTTTGCTACAATCTTTGATAATTGCTTCTGGGACAGTAGCAATGGTCATAAACTCTTCCATTTTTAGATTGGGATACATGACAGATATATAATATTTAGGGTCTAATATCATCGCTTTTCCATTCTCTATAAGAACAGGGTAAGGTAACATTCCTGCATTGGTTAAGCCTATTTTTTTAGGGAACTTTTTGGTTCTTTTAGAGAGTTTTACTCCAACAAGTGTTGAGTCTTTATCTAAGTTTAGTACAAATGCTACTTTTTTATTATTTTTGAGTTTATCTAGTAAATTAGAACCATTCCCCACCTCTACCATATCTTTATAGAATGGCATACCATTCATAAATTGGTATTTTGATAATACTTGAAACTTGACCTTGTCAAGTGAGTTTTTGAGTCCAGAAAACTCTTTTGTAATAGAAGTTAAAAGCCTATCTGCATTTTTTTTATCAAAATCATTTTGTAAAAAAGCTTTTGTTATATAGAGAGGATTGGTTATGGCTATAATTTTATCTTTTTTATCAATTAAAAGTCGAAGTGTTCCTGCAAACCCTCTATCATTTTTACTTGCCATTTTTTTGAGTTCATCGTTGGTAAATACAATAGAGACTAAACTTCTTCGTTTGTTAATATGATAAACTTTAACAATATCAAAACCAGCTTTTAATATTTTAGCTTTTGCATCTTTTGTTTTAATTAAATCACCTATAAGATTAACAGATATTCTACCATTTTCAGCCTCTCCAACTTTACCTTTTTTTAGTTCATTTTTTTTTACTAATCTATCTTTTAATGGAGTATAGTTAGGTGGATATCTTTTTGAAAATCCAATAGAGCGATTGAGTCTGGTTGGGTTAAAATTATTATCAGTAGTTATCTGAACAGGTGTAACAGGTTTTATTGGTTTGGGTATTGTTATATTGATATATTTTACACTATTATTATCTTCTACTTTATTTTGAGAGGAAAGTAGTGATGGAGATAGTAGAGGAATAATACCACATAGTAGCATATATTTTTTTAATGTCATTGTATTTCCTTAAAAATAGTCATTAGAAATATGATAACATTATTTTATGAAAATAGTAATTTTATATTATTAAGTTTAATTATTATATGATATAAAGCTACTAAAAGTGACTGATGTTTTTTTGAAATTTTAGAATAAAATGAAGCAAGTAAAGCCGATATATCAATATCGACTTTGGGATGAAAGAAGTGATGAGAGTCTTACTCTTCTTCTGCTGGTTCATAGTCATCACCAGTCGCAGCGGCATCCATCATACCATACATGAGTCCACGAACTCTTTCAGCCATTTTCATCATATCATCAGGAAGTGGTTTCCCTCCAAAAAGCATAAGCTCCATTGACATAGTATAGAGCCATCTGTCTCCTTTGTCATCTTCAACAATCAAGATTCTACATGGCATAAATGCACCAAATGATTCCGAGTAATCTATAAATTGCTCTGCAACAGAGGGAGCACAAAAGTGGAGTATTCTAATATATCTTTTACCACCTTCTTTGATACTACTGTTAATAGACATTTTTGAATCACCTACTACCAAGAAGTTGTTCTCTTCAGCAATTCCTTTCATATTCTCTATTGCATCTTCAGTTGAAACATCATCATTAATTTTAACTTTCCGAATCATCGCTTCAGCACTGTTTCCAGTCTCTAAAACTTTTCCAAACATATCCATGTAGTAACCCATCGCATCAGGGTGTAGATTACCTACTTTACTTCCTATTGTTAAATATCCAACTATTGCACCAACTACAGTAATTGCACCGATAATACTTAAAATTCTTTTAAGCATAAAATCTCCTTTTATAATTTTATTTTATGATAGGGTATTTTATCTTTAAATAGATTGAAATAAGATACTCTATTTTAAAAAAATAGTTATATTACTATTTTCTACTCAAAAAAGTACTAATCTTCGTTTAGTATCTTTTTAATTGTTTTTACCTCTTTACTAAGTTCTGTTATCATGTTTTTGAGCTCTACGAGTTGATTCTGTATATCATCAGAACTTGTAGTTGAAGCTCTCTTTAGTTCATTCTTTTTAGGGCTAGGAGCTTTTTTCTCTATAAGAGCTTTCTCTTCTTTTTGGGTGTTACTTTCGTTAATAAATCCTAACTCGCCAAGAGTCTTCTCAACAGTTGCTGAAATCTCTTTCATATATGCTGTTTTTTTCTCATCTTTAATACCTGTAGTACTAATCCAATTATCTACAGTGGCATAACCAACATGAAGTTCATTTTTGCCTTTTGGAACATAGAAGTATACAGAACATGGAGCAAATAGACCAGCGTGTGGGTCTCCATGGTTAAATACAGAGTTAGAGAAACCAAAATGACAAAGAGATGATACCCAGTAAGCATCATACTTTTCAAAATCTAACTCTAAATCTCCATACTCAAACTTTAAATCTAAGAAACCAGCAATAATAAACTCTTTTTTTGCAAAAAGTCCATCATGCTTCATAAGAAAATCTTCTACAAACTCCTCTATATCATCAGGTTGCTCAAATTTCATAACCATCTTAAGTAGAGGTTTATCAGGTAAGTCACCATCAAAAGTTAATTTTTTTTCTTCAGTTGGTTTCATCTCTTTGATAACTAACTTATCAAGTTTAGATACTATATCTTTAAACTTTTTCTTGTTCGCTTCATCTTTTTCACCAATGATATTTAGCATGGTATCAGCATCAAGATGTCCATACCATGTAGTATCTCCACCATCTTTTGCCATCTTTTTAAATGCTAAGAGGTTAAAAGGTGCATAAGCACCAAAGTCAGGATTAGATAAAAGAAGCTCTCTCATTGACTCTTTATCTACCACAGGATAGAAGTTTAAAAGGTCAAGATTTTTCTCTTTGTACTTATTGTAGTAGTGTGTTTCTATATGCTCATTTTTACCAACAGCATCAAAACCGATACTATTTAGTTTTTTAACCATAGCACCCAACTCTTTGTCTGGTTGACCTTTTGTTCCATGTAAATCAGCAAGAGTACCACTTGCTGTTGCAAGTGATACACTTAAGAGAAGCGAGGCTACGACTGTAGAGATCTTTTTCAGTTTCATTTTATATCCTTTTTGAGTGACTACTCATCTAAAGCTTCAACCTCTTCAACCATTTTCTGAAGATGTTTACCCATCTGACCCTCGAAAGCATCCCACTCTTGGAAATCTTTCATACTCTCAACTACTTTAGGCTTAATCTCATAAGCTTCCATATCTTCGTCTAATGCCTCTTTTGCACCCTCTTCAAGAAGTTTCATATACTTAATAAATGGGTCAAGGGTTTCATGCATTTTTCCTGGAGCTCCATGACCTGGAACATAAAGATTAAGCTCTGGAGCTTTTTCAATATCTTCAAGAAGTTTAATATTCCCAAGAATACTTGATGAACCATCAAAACCACCTAGACGGCTTTTCATTAGGTTATCACCTAAAAATAGTGTTTTGCTCTCTACATGAAGAATTACCAAATCTGTATCGGTATGTGCTCTTGTTGGGTGGTGCATAATAAAAGTTTGACCATCAATCTCTAACTTATCTCCATTTTTAACAGAAATTGTAGGAAATTGAAACTCTTTTGAACCTTTAAGGTTTTTAGATAGTCTCTCTAAAATATCATACCACTTTTGAGCCTCTCCAGCTTTTGATACATCTATCATGTGTTGAAGTGCATAGATTTTTACATCTGGGTACTTCTCTGCCATTGTTTTGTTTGCAAACCAGTGGTCTCCATGTTTATGTGTATCAATAATCGCAATGATTGGTTTTTTACTTACTTTTTCAACTTCAGCTAAAATCTTTTTACCCACATTGTAGTTTCCACCTGGGTCAATCATAATAAGACCATGCTCAGATTCAATAATTGCAGGATTGTTCATAAATCCTTCGTTTTCTACACTTGGTTCCATTGGTGGTCCAGGTAATATATAGAGACCATCAGCATATTTCTTGAACTCAAAATTTCCAAGGTTTCCTAATGTAAATGCATTTGTATTGATGCTTAATGCACTCATGACAGCCAGTGATAAAAGTGTTTTTTTCATGTTTCTTCCTTAAGTTGGTTTATAAAATATAGACTTTATCTCTATATTTAATCTCTCCTGCTTTAATGACTTTAGTAAATATACCTCTATCATTTTTGAGCAGTTTGGGTAGTTTGTTATCTATTTTAGTTAGACTTTTGCAGAGTGTACAGATTTGACTTATCTCTAGTATAACTTCACCAATTTGAATCTGTTTTCCTGTTGTTAAGTGGTATGGGTTATAGTCCATTAGAATGTTCTCACCCAATAGACCATACTCCAAATCAATATTGCTATTTTGTGCGATTTTATAACTCTCTATGGTGCTAATAAGTACAGATCTATCTATATCTTTACCATAAAATTTATCTCCAACAATGCCATGTTTGTCAAGTAAAATTTTATGAGTAGACTCTTTTGAGATAAAAAGCTCTAGAATATTACCAACCAACTGTTTTGTTGGATTAGTTATTGGTGAGTGACTCATCTTCAAACTCCTCAAATGTTATCTTTTTGTAGGCTTTACTACTAATATAATTTAAGATGATTGTCAATTTTTTGGGATTTCTATAGCCTACTATGTTATAGATAAAAGAGCTATTACTATCTATAAATAGGACTGTTGGATATAAATCAACATCCAATTTTTTAAGAAACTCTCTATTTGTTCCTTCATATCCTTGAAAAGATATAGTCTCATTATCATCTCTATTAATATCAACCAAGATAAAATCTTTATCTACTCTTTTGGATAGATTTTCATCATCTAGGTCAAAAAGCATTCTTTCACAAAATCCACAGCCATCTTTATGTAGAAATAGCATAATAGGTCTATTGGTTCTGTTTACATCAGAGACAACTTTATCTAAATCTAAATCAGCTCCATTAATCAAAACAGAGGCAATAAAGAGAGAGATAGCTATCTGTTTAAAACGAAACATTATCTCTCTCATGCTATTTTCTATTCGTCTTCGTCGAGCATCTCTAGCTCTTCGTAAGCAAATCCAACATTTTGAGCATTTAAAATATCATACATTGCTTTATCTTTGAACTCTGGAAGAGTTACTTTTGCTGTAATTTCTGTAGCATCAATATCATTATCCATAGCTTCTAGTACTCTCTTTTTCATAAGTGTAAAGTAGAGTTCTGTCTCATCCAATGCAGTTTTATCAGTAATTAGACCATGACCTGGAACAAGTGTACCCCACTCCATTCCTCTCATCATCTTAATAGCTTTTAGTTCACCCATAATAGCACCATCTCTGTCAGAGTTTACACGTCCATTCATAACAAGGTCTCCACCAAACAGTACTTTACTTTTTGGCATATATACAAAGACATCATCAGCTGTGTGAGCTTTTACATCCATAGGGATAATATGAAAATCCTCTCCACCTAATGTAATTACCATCTCTTTTTTAGGTACAACATCTAGTTTTATGATATGTGTTCCCTCAATTGCATTTGCAGGAAGAACTTTATACATTCTAGTCTTATCACCCTCTTTATAGTTTTCATTAATACTATTAGGTCCGATAAGTTGTGCGTTAAATGTTTTTTTATAAAAATCATTTCCTAGCCAGTGGTCATCATGGTGGTGAGAGTTTACTACATATTTAACAGGTAAGTCAGCTATCTTCTGCATTACAGCATAAGCCTGTTTTGCAAATTGATATGATGGTCCACTATCCATTAGGAAATAACCATCAGAAGTTTTAACATAACAACTGTTTGCCATAAACCCGGCATTCTCTTTAGTAGGCTTATCTAAAGCTCCAAGAAAACACCATACGTTCTCAGCTACTTTTTTAGGCTGGAGTTTATAGTCAAAAGCTTTAGAAGTATCGCTCTCTTCTTTTTTAGTTACTTTTGCAGTTGAACTTTCTGTCGTAGTAGAGATAATTTCTCCAATAGTTTTATCTTCTCCGATTGAACTTATTTTTGTTTCAATCTCTTGAGTAGAACCATTGACTACCCTTTGCATATCTTTAAGCATTTTTTGTAAAATAGCATTACCCTGTTTGGTCTCATCATTAGCACTACAAGTAGTGATTAGCAGTGTTGCAGTTACTATAGATAAAATAGCTTTTTTATTCATCTCTCTTCTCCTAAAATTTTAATAGATTTGGATAATCCACTTTTATTAATTTAATTTAAAGTTAATAAAACTAGATTAGGGCTTTCGTTTCCACAAAAATGGAAACGAAAGATAAATTACTTGATTTTTGCTTTTTTAGTTTCTGTTTTACCCTTAAGGTCTGTCCAAGTAACTTCAAGCTCGTCACCTTTTTTACCTTTAAATTTAAATTTATAGAGAGGGTTTGCAGATATAAATCCACTACCATTCATATCAAATACAACAGCGTCTCCAACTTTTGCAACTATAGTTGTAATAAAATTAGCCTCTTTTTTCTTCTTTTCAGCCTCTTCAGGTCCAATATTTTGGTGTTTAGCCAACACTTTTACTTTTACGATTCCGTCTTTTTCTTTTGCTTTAACTTTCATTTATTTTCCTTTCGATTAAGTTCTAAAATTTAATTATCTTTATTTAATGGTCTGTTGGGAAGGTGAATTAAATCAACCTCCACAACCACCTTTTGATACTTCAATAGGTAATACTTTAGAGTAGAATTTACCATCTTTACCTTCTACTATAGCAGTAATTTTTCCTGAACCTTTCATCTTCATGGTAATAGAGTAATCTACAATTCCACCATCTTGTACAGTCCATACAGCTACAGCTGAACGAGGGTTAGCATCTTGAAAAATTGCTACTGATTTAGCTTCAATATCAGACTTAATTGTTACAGGAATTTTCCCACCATTTTCAGCAAGTTTTGGTGCTTTAATTTTAACACCTTTCTCCTCTAGTTTAATATCTCCGTAGAGTGCTTTGATTGCATCTTCTGTCTTTTCAGCTTTCCATGCATCTGGTTTCTCTTTTCTAAAATCAAGTGCACTCGCTGCCATTGGTGCTAAAGCTATTGTTGCTAAACCTAAACCTAAAAATTTTCTTCTATCCATCATAAATTTCCTTTCTGTGTGATGTAAAATTTGGAATCTCTCTTGTATCAAGTAGATAATAGTGAGTTTTTATACTTTGATTCCAAAAGTACTCTATCTAAACTTGATACGGTTAATATTAAGATTATTAAGTTTTATCTACTTAATATTGTTGAGTCCACAAAAAGTATATGTTATTTTTGTGAACTTATTGTGAAAAATAACTTACTATTTACTCTTTGATACCATATACTCAATAATAGCTTTTAGTTCTTCATCACCTAAACTACTACCACCTCTTGGAGGCATTGCACCAGTACCTTTAATAGAGGTTTCTAAAACTTTATCGATACCTTTTTTCATAACTTTATCCCAAGCCTCTTTATTACCTACATCAGGTGCACCCATTTTGTCATTTCCATGACAAACAGCACAACTTTTTTCGTAATCTTCTTGACCAGGAGCTATCGTAGAAGCATCTTTTTTAGGAAGATCTCTCACTTCACTAAATGGTGGGTTAACATCTGTACGAGGGTCAGAAACAACAACTGCTTTCGCATCATCATCTTTACAATCTTTCATACATCTTACACCTACAGCACCAGTATTTTTACCATCTGCTAAGAATTTTCTTACATCTTCAATACCTGTTGGTCCGTCGATATTAGGAATAAATCCTTTTTCATTTGGGAGTTTGATTTTTGTAAAGTTTTCATTACTTAGTTCAAACTCTTCATCTATCTCTTCTCCATCGATTTGAAGCTCATTAGCTGCAAGTAGGTAGGCAGTAATGGCATAAGTCTCATCCCAACTTAAACTTTTTGGTGTGGCATAAGGCATTGCATCATGAATGTACCATAAAAGTGTACTAGCTTGTGGCCAATATGTACCAATGGTTCTTTTTGGTGCATCAGTTTTACCAGGTGTTCTTTGGTTTGTAAGTGATGAAATATCTCCACCTGCTAGGGTAGGGTAACCTACACCACCAGCACCAAAGTCACCATGACATACAGCACACTTCTCTTCATAAAGCTCATCACCTTGTTCAACAGTACCTTTTCCAACAGGAAGACCTGTTCCATCAGGCATAATATCTGTATTCCAAGCCTTTAGTTCAGCTTCTGTTGGTGTTCTACCATAATTGAGTGGACCTGTCTCTTGGTCGTTAACACTGTATGCAGTATATTTACCATCTTTAGTTGGGTAAGTCATACCACCATCAATAGCATTTTTTTCACCACCATAAGCGAGAGCTGAGACTGAACTTAATACCAATGTCACTACACTTAATGTAATAGTTTTATGAACGCATTTGAGCATTATGTACCTCCCCATTTGCTTTTACTTGCCAAGTGTTAATTGAGTTTCTATGGTAGACACCTTCGACACCCATTATTTTTTTCTCTTGGTTAACTGTTGGTTGAACATCACCAGCATCATCTACAGCTCTACTCTCTAAGAGTAAATCTTTACCTTCATATTTGTACATATAGCTAAATCGTGTCCAAGCTTTTGGTAATACTAGACCTTTTAGTTTAGCCTCTACCCAGTTTTTACCACCATCAAATGAGATGTCAACATGAGTAATTGTACCTTTACCACTCCAAGCTAACCCTTGAATCTCTACCATATCACCTTTTTTAAGGTCAGTCCATGGTTTCTCAGGACAAGGAGAGGTTACAATAGAGTTTACTTCAAGTGGATAGAAGTGTTGGATTGCTTTACCACTTGGTAAAAGAGTAGTATATTTAGAAGTTTCCTCTTTACAGTACCACGGTTTGTCTCCAAACTCTAGTCTTTTTAACCATTTAACGGATAAGTTTGCTTCCCAACCTGGAACAAGTAGTCTGATTGGATAACCTTGCTCTTCTCTTAGAGCCTCTCCATTCATCCCCCAAACAATCATTGCATCGTCCATTGCTTTTTCAGTAGGAAGAGTTCGACTCATAGAAGAGCCATCTCCACCTTCAGCCAACATCCATACAGCTTTTGGGTCTACACCCAAATCTTTAAGAATGGTTTTAAGTCTAACACCTGTCCACTCAGTACAACTCATCATACCTTTAACGAACTGTAATGAGTCAAACTGTGGAGATTTCCACTCAGCAGCACCATTAGAAGGACACTCTAAGAAGTGAATAACACTTTCGCTTGGGTACTTTTTAAGCTCATCCATGGTCAATACGATAGGCTTTTTCATCATACCATGAATCATTAGTCTATGTTTATTGGGATCAATACTTGCAACACCATTATGTGTTCTTGTAAAGAAAAGTCCATTTGGAGTAATAATACCATCTAGGTCTTGTAAAGGTGTTACTGAAATAGCAGCGTGCATATCACCAGCAGATGATAAGAGAGGTGTGGTTCTTCTTACTACATTATGCTCATAAGGAGAAGGTAATCCATATGGGTTTTTATTAAGTTCATAACCTAATGAAGTTGCCCATGGTTGCTCTTCGAGAATAGCCTCATCACCTTTCTCTTCAGCCAAGAGATTTGTAGGTGCTAAAACACTACTAGCAACAACAGCACCAGCTGAATAGACAGCAGCTTTTCTGAAAAAATCCCTTCTGCTTGTTAGTTCTATGCTCTGTTGAACCATAGATTCTAAATCTTGAGAAGTTTTATCAATTTTATTCATTTGTCCTCCTTGTTGATTTTGGTATTTTCTTCGAATACCGTCGGAACATGGTGATTATATGGAATAAGATTTTAAATGTCAAGATATTTGATTGATATTACCATCAAATAATAGTAATATAAAAATATTATAATCATTAATATAATTTTTTGTTATATTTTTTATACTTTATCATTATATTTTAACCATTATTATTGTTTTTACTTATGTTTATTATATATTATTATTATAATAACAATATAATTTCTACTATTTAATTAGAATTGTTGAGTTAAGTCATCGAAATTATTGATTAAGTGACTATTTTTTATACATTTTTATTGATTTTATGGACTGTGTATATATGAAACATTTTGGTAGTTTTTTAATATTTAAAACTATTTTTATATGTTGCTTATATATGGAAAATAATAGAATTGATTTTTATGGTTATATATAATTTAAAATTTTTAAATTTTATTAGTTAAACTTTTTATCTATAATTAATTATTTATTACATAGTATCTTGATTTTTAACTTGAGTTAGGCTTTTAAAGTTGTAAAAGTAGGATAGGAGAGATGGTATAGAGAAGTTAAAATATATACATCTATAAGGGTTATGTAAGAAGTCTAATATTGATTATTGAAGGTTGTTGCTGAAAAAGGATAGGAGAATAGCAGAGGAGAAGAGAGGCTCTTGAATAAGAGCTCAAGAAAGCTATTAGAGCAGAGAAGAGTTTACTCCTCCTTATGCTCTTTCTCTTCACTTATCTTCTTTTTCTCTTGAATCCTCTTCTCTTTAATCATCTCATAATCTTTATGCTCTTGAATCTTCTGTAGTTTCTGTCGCTCTGTGAGTCTCAACTTCTCTTTGAGAGCTTTCATGGCATTCTTTTGATCTGGACCTTTTTTGCAAACAAAAGAGACATCTTCATGACCTGTATCTTTATTGTATTTAATAATAATTGCCTTACCATCATAAATAACATTTTGCATTTGTGAATAGTAGTACTCATCACACTCTCCACTGGAACCAGATTTTTCAATACATTTTTTGGGGTCAATAGAAGGTTCTAAAAGATTAAAAGTAGTTGCTCCTTTACAGATACTAAAATACTCTCGTGATAGAATAAGAAATTCTAATTTTCGTGTTGAAATAATTTTATGTTTGGTTGCATTTTTTTCTAAAGGAGGAAAAGCAATTTTTGTAACTTCTATTGGAAAAGAGATAGTTTTAGGTGTGGTATCAAATTCATCATCTTCATTAGAGAAGTGTTGAATGTTGTCACCATCAAAACTAATCTCTTTTTCAATTCCCTCTTTTATCTTTTTCTCAAAATCATCTAGTCGTGCTTTTGCTTTATCTTCAAACTCTTTGTAACTTTTGTAGATATAGAAACCATAAAAAGCAAAAGAGACAAGAAGCAAAATAACAAAGAGAATACTCAACACCTTACCTAATGTTGATGTTGTTACTAATGTGAGTAGAATAAAAAAGAGAAAAAAGAGAAAGAAAAAAGTCAAAATCGTTTTTATTCTTTCAAAATTTGCCCACATGAAATCAGTATTGTTTCGCCATTGAATCTCTCGCTTGAGCTTTGCACACTCTATTTTTTTTGATCTTTCTGTTCGGCTTTTTGTATATTTCGCAACATTTAGATTGTAAAAATAGTACGCAACTAAAGAGAGAAGAATAATTGTAAATAACACTGCTAAAAAAATGACTAATGTGTCCCATGAATTGTGCATTCTTAATAACCCCCAATTTTTTAGAGTGAGTATAGCAAAATAAGGATTAATTAAATACTTAAAAAAAATAAATAAAAATAATTTTAGTTTTTTAAAAGCTTCCGTT
>Ga0256827_10001766_pt1 | contig 13935 bp, 8 predicted proteins | sample CV84metaG_FD_185977 | JGI IMG/M metagenome (GOLD analysis project Ga0256827, IMG submission 185977) | Hydrothermal vent microbial communities from East Pacific Rise, Pacific Ocean - CV84 | ecosystem: Environmental > Aquatic > Marine > Hydrothermal vents | place: Pacific Ocean: East Pacific Rise... | reverse complement strand
TCGCCCCTAGTCCCACCGGACCATTGCATATAGGCGGCGTAAGAACTGCCTTATATAATTATTTATTTGCCCGTAAGAATAACGGGAAAATGATTCTTCGTATCGAAGATACCGATCAAACGCGTTTTGTTCCCGGTGCCGAAGATTATATCAAAGAATCATTAAAATGGTGCGGAATTAACTTTGATGAAGGTGTTGATGCCAAAGGGAATTTCGGACCTTATAAGCAATCGGAGCGCAAAGAGCTGTATATTAAGTATTCACAAGAATTAATAGCAAGCGGATGGGCTTATTATGCATTCGATACTGCGGATGAACTAAATGCTCTTCGGGAACAAGCGGAACAGGAAAAACAAGTATTTACCTATAATGCCGAAACCCGTAAAACACTTCGCAATTCCCTTCATCTTTCAAAAGATGAAAACAAGCAATTGATTGATTCCGGTGAAGCTTTCGTTATCAGGTTTAAAATGCCAGATAACGAAGAACTTTCTTTTACCGATGCCATTCGTGGCAACGTAACAGTAAATACGACAGCTTTGGACGATAAAATCCTATTCAAATCAGACGGTATGCCCACTTATCATTTGGCCAATATTGTTGATGACCATTTGATGGAGATTTCGCACGTAATCCGGGGTGAAGAATGGTTGCCTTCGGCGCCATTACACGTTTTATTATATCGTGCTTTTGGCTGGGATGAACCTGTATTTGCACATTTGCCTATTATATTGAAGCCGGTAGGAAAAGGAAAACTAAGTAAGCGCGATGGCGATAAAATGGGATTCCCTGTTTTTCCAATGAGCTGGACCGATCCGAAAAGTGGAGAAGTCTTTGCCGGATATAAAGAAAGCGGATATTTCCCCGATGCTTTTATCAATATGTTGGCTTTATTAGGTTGGAATCCCGGAACGGAACAAGAGATATTCTCTATGGAAGAACTGATTGAAGCCTTTGATTTGGATAGAGTAGGTAAATCGGGTGCTAAATTCGATCCTGATAAAACCAAATGGTTCAATCAACAATATATGAAAAGCCAAAGCAATCAGGATTTGGTGAAAGCATTTCTTCCCATTCTTCAAGAAAAAGGAATAGAGAATATTGATCATCAGAAAATTGTAGAAGTGATTGAAATGGTTAAAGAGCGTTGCGTTTTTGTTAGCGATATTTGGGAGCAATCTTATTTCTTTTTCCAAACTCCGCAAGACTATAATCCAAAGGTAGTGAAGAAACGCTGGAAAGAAAATACACCTCAATACATAGCAGATATTAAAACCCTTTTGGAGAATTCTTCGCAATGGGAATCGGTAGTATTACACGATGAGGTGGTAGCATATATTCAAGAAAAAGAACTGGGATTTGGCGCTGTGATGAATGCTCTTCGCTTGGTTATAGTTGGCGACGGTAAAGGTCCCGATTTATTTAAAATTATTGAGTTGATAGGGAAAGAAGAAGCATTAAAACGCATTGATTTAGCCTTGCAAAAAATACACCGCTAAATGGTTAAAGCGATCATTTCTTAGTATAATATTATAAACAACACTATGTAATCGTATGCCTATACAATTGCATAATATTTTCTATAGCTACGATATAAGCGTAATAAATGAATGAAAATTAGTGTTATTCAGGCACAATAAATACCTTTGTAAAAATTTTGAAAGATGACAAAAGCGCAGAATAAAGATATAAAAAGATATACCATTACATCAGCATTACCTTACGCTAATGGCCCCATTCATATTGGTCATTTGGCGGGGGTTTATGTGCCGGCAGATATTTATGCCCGTTTTTTAAGAAGCAATGATAAAGATGTCCTTTTTATTGGTGGTTCCGATGAACACGGTGTGCCTATCACCATTAAAGCTAAAAAAGAAGGCATCACTCCTCAAGATGTAGTGGATAAATATCATGGTATTATTAAAAAAAGCTTCGAAGAGCTAGGCATTTCTTTCGATGTGTATTCGCGCACTTCTGCTCCTATTCATCACGAAACAGCATCGGCTTTCTTCAAGAAGCTATACAATGAAGGCAAGTTTATAGAAAAAACAGCGGAACAATATTACGATTCCGATGCCAAACAATTTTTAGCCGACAGATACATCACCGGAACCTGCCCACATTGTAGCTACGAAAAGGCCTATGGCGACCAATGCGAGAGCTGTGGGACTTCTTTAAGTGCAACGGATTTAATTAACCCAAAATCAGCATTAACAGGAAATATTCCGGAACTAAAAGAAACAAAACATTGGTATTTGCCTCTGAACGATTATGAAGAATGGTTGAGTGATTGGATACTAAAAGGACATAAACATGATTGGCGTCCAACGGTTTACGGACAAGTAAAAAGCTGGCTGGATCAAGGCTTGCACCCAAGAGCGGTGACTCGTGATTTAGATTGGGGAGTAAAAGTTCCTATTGAGGGTGCCAATGGTAAAGTGCTTTATGTTTGGTTCGATGCACCTATTGGTTATATTTCGGCAAGTCGTGAGTGGTCGGCAGAAACAGGCAAAGACTGGGAGCCCTATTGGAAGGATGAAGGCAGCAAGCTGGTGCATTTTATTGGTAAGGACAATATTGTTTTCCATTGTATTATTTTTCCAAGTATGCTCAAAGCCGAAGGTTCATATATTATGCCTGAGAATGTACCTGCCAATGAATTTCTGAATTTAGAAAATGATAAAATTTCTACGAGTAGAAACTGGGCTGTTTGGCTTCATGAATATTTAGAGGAATTTCCCGGCAAACAAGATGTATTGCGTTATGTTTTAACTGCCAATGCACCGGAAACAAAAGATAATGACTTTACCTGGAAAGATTTTCAAGCTAAAAACAATAATGAACTTTTAGCCATCTTCGGTAATTTTATCAACCGAACCTTAGTGCTCACACAAAAGTATTATCAAGGGGTGGTTCCTGCTCCAAATGAGCTCAACGATTTGGATAAGGATACCTTAAACGAAATGACCTCTTATGCCGATCGCATTGCTGAAAAGATAGAGCGATACAAATTCCGTGAAGCCATTAATGAGTTAATGAATTTGGCACGATTGGGGAATAAATATTTAACCGAAACTGAACCTTGGAAAGTTTTTAAGGTCGATCCGGAAAGAGTAAAAACCATTATGTATATTTCTTTACAGATTAGTGCAACACTTGCTGTATTAAGCGAGCCTTTTATTCCATTTTCTTCGAAGAAACTCTGTAATATGCTCAATTTAGGCAATACAAAATGGGCGATGGCAAAACAAAATGATTTAATAAAACCGGGAAGCAAATTACCAAAGCCTGAATTACTCTTTACTAAAATTGAAGACAGCGAAGTGGAAGCTCAGGTACAGAAGCTTTTAGATACCAAGAAAGCGAATGAAGCAGCAGAAAAAACTACAGCTCCTATTAAAGAAGATATTCAGTTTGAAGATTTTGCAAAAATGGATATTCGTGTAGGAACTATTCTGGAAGCTGGAAAGGTGGCGAAAACCAAGAAACTGTTAAAACTATTGGTAGATACCGGTATCGATAAAAGAACGATAGTTAGCGGAATTGCTGAATACTATAAACCAGAAGACATCATCGGAAAACAAGTAAGTGTTTTAGTAAACTTAGCCTCTAAAAAACTCCGTGGAATTGAATCGCAGGGAATGATATTAATGGCCGAAGATGCCAACGGTTCATTGCGTTTTATTTCTCCTCTTGAAAATACTAAAAACGGTAGCGAAATTAAATAAACCTTAGCCATCATTTATTTAATATTCCATCAGAACTTTAATTAAATATCCAAAAATAGCTTGTATTTTTATGCTATTAATGGGATAAATATACAGTATTGATAGTCTATTTTCTGCCAAATAATACTTTCTAAAGCAAATAATTATTACCTTGCCCTCGAATTAACAAAAAACCTATTTTATGAAAAAACATTTACTCATTATTGTGAGCCTTATTTTGGCTGCACAATTAGGATTTGCTGGGGGATTGGTACATAATACCAACCAAAGTACCGCATGGACTCGTCTAATGGTACGCGATGCCTCCACCAGTATTGATGCTGTTTATTTTAATCCTGCTGGTTTAATGAAACTCAGTGATGGATTTCACTTTTCTATTAATAACCAATCGCTTTGGCAAACGCAAACGATTACCAACACCTATCCTCATCTCAATGATGGAACCTATGAAGGTAAAGTAAGTGCTCCATTATTTCCCGGTATTTATGCCGCTTGGAAAAAAGGTCGTGTTGCTGTTTCTGTTGGTTTTAATCCTATTGGAGGAGGTGGTGGTGCCACATTTGATAGAGGTTTGCCTAGTATGGAAATCGGCGTTTCTTCATTAGTACCTGCTATGTCAGGAGCCTTCCAGCAATTAGGTTATGGTACTCCAACTGCTTATAGTTTAGACTTAAACTTCGAAGGAACATCTGTTTATTTTGGTATCCAAGCCGGAGTGAGTTTTGAAATAAACGAACACATTTCAGTATATGGTGGTGCTCGATATGTGATGGCAAAAAATACTTATTCTGGCTATATGCGAGATATTAAAATCCAAACCGAAGGAGGTCCATTAAGTGGAAACCTAGGTGCATCTGAAACTATGGACGAAATCTCTACAACATTTGCCGGAATTTCTACTGCTGCTAATGGGGGAGGAAACGCTATGCAACCAATTATTGAAAATGGGGGCGGAGATTATACTTTTGCTCAACTAGAAGGAGCTGGTGTTATTACCGCTGAACAAAGAGCTCAAATGGAAGGTGGACTATTGCAGTTTGGAATCCCTCAAGAACAGATTGATGCAATGACAGCCTCTCAAGCGCAACAAACTTATTTTGGCGTTGGACAACAGTTTGCTGATAGATCAGCTACATTTAGTGGATTAGGTATGGTATTAGCCGACCAAGATGCTGATATTACACAAACAGGAAATGCAATCACTCCTATCGTTGGAGCAAACCTTTCTTTCTTAAACGATGATTTAAATATTGGTATTAAGTATGAATTCCATACAAAAATGGATTTAACAAACGAAGTAAAAGATAATAAAGGTTTTATTACTGATGTAGATCCTGAAACAGGAAAACCTGTTTATATGTTCGTTGATGGTGATAAAGTAAATGCTGATATTCCAGCTATGCTTTCTATTGGTTTAAGCTATAGAATTATTAAGCCATTGCGTGTTGAGCTTGGTTATCATACATATTTTGATAGCAAATGCGGATGGGCAACTGACGAAGATGGCATCGAACTAGTTGATAAAAACTTCAATGAGTACGCTATTGGTTTAGAGTATAACATCACAGATAAGTTCATCGTAAGTGCAGGTTATTTGGCCGCTATTACTGGTGTAAACGAAAAATACCAAAGCGATATGAGCTTCAGCTTAACAACCAATACTTTTGGTGGTGGATTTGCATACGAAATCAACGATATGTTTACCGCACAAATTGGAGCCTTCTCTACCTCTTATAAAGAGCAAAGTGTTGATTATACTCATTCTTTCCAAACATCTGCTGGCGTAGAAAATATCCCTTATACAGAAACTTATGACAAAAAAACTTTTGCTTTTAGTTTAGGTATTGACATCAGCTTATGAATATCTGATCATTCCAGACATCATAAACTAGGCGAAGATGCTTATAGGTTTCGCTAGTTGATTAAGAGGCTGAATCAAATGAGATTCAGCCTCTTGTTTTTAAGGAATGGAAATAATAATAAGACCCTCTTGCTCGTCTGCGACAAATATATATTTATCATCAATTTCAATACCTAAAGCATATTCCGTTTTGATTTGGGCAATAAGTTTGGGCTTGCTAGCATTTTTCACATCGAAGACTTGTAATCCTGATTTTTCCGTTGTCATATATACTTTATCGTTTCTGTATTTTAATTCTTTTGCGTAACCGCTGGAATTGTAACTACCTACAATATGTAGCTGATTCATATCGGAATAATCAATAATTTGCAACCCGGCAGTTCCGCATGCCATAAATGCCAAGCTTTTTTCATCAGAAATCACAATGCTTTCTGCATAACCAGGAGTGTTTACAGAGATAATAGGAGGATATACTCCAAAACCATTTTGAAAGTCGCTAATATCGAATACAGTCAGTCCCACTTCGCCACAAGCAGCAAATAGTTTTAATGTATCCTTTGATATCGCAACATCATGGGCATAACCATACGTTATTATTCGCCCCCTGATATCAGGTTGAGTGGGGTATCCAATGTTTGCAATTTTTACACCTCGTTCACTAACAGATGCAAATAAATAGTCTCCCAAAACAAAGACATTCTTTGCCGGTTTCATATTTAAATTTGAGACAGTCACATTAGGTTGATTTGGATTGGCAATATTAACAGCTGTGATGCCGTAATTGCCTGCAGCTAAATACACAACACTATCCTTAAGAGCAATTTTTTTTGAATGTCCGCGCACTCCTTCTGTAATGGATGAGAGTGTTTTCGGATTCTTCGGATCCTGAATATCAATGATTATCAACCCTCCTTCGCCTTGAGCAATATAAAGTATTTTATCCTTCCTTACAATGTCTTGCGCAAAGGCTGTGGTTGCATATTTCTTAACAATATGATATCCGCCAGTATTGTCCGGCATGAGGGATTCCGGATCCGTAGGCTTCCCGCAACTTATCATTAATAATAAGCTCAACGCAGTTAGACCTATATTTCTTAAAAGTTTCATATGATATATTTTTATAATTTTTACTAAGTGTATGTTATATTAAATCTTTAGATTGTATACAATTTCAAAACCTATTTGATATTGATGATAATTCTTTTCATTGGACAAATAGTTTTTATTTAATTCGGCACTTGTGAAAGAACTTCTTTGAAACCAATAATAATATGTTGATACTTTTAAATTATTTAGAACCATCAAATTATAAGTTGCATATATTCGAAGATTATCATCGACACGTCCTGCATGAAGACGATCCAGCTCTAGATAACGCTTTGATGAATAATAGCGCTTGCCATAGCTGGCCCTAAGATGAAAATTATTTTTTCGCTTGAGCACTTCCGGTAATCGTACTTTAAAGCCCAGAAAAAATTTGTCTTCTTCATAGCTGGCATCGGCATGTGTAGAATTGTCAATAGTTTCCGTAGCCACATCGTAAGCTTTGGCTCTTGAAGTAATAAACTGGTAAGCACACATGACTTCAAAGAGTTTGTTGATTCTTTGATAAATACTAAGTCCTAATGTTAAGTTCTTACTATCGTATTCTGTATAATGCTGATTATGATAATATTGTGCATATGTTACTGAAGCCCGGAGCTTAGTAGCCCGAGAAAAAGTATTTTGCACCCAAAATCCATAATGATTTTTCGAAAACGAAAAGGGCTGAAATGTCTCTGGAGTATACCCATATACCTCTACCCAATCCTCATCGCGAAAGTGGCGAACATAAAACTCAGGGATATATGAATAGAATAGTTTGAAGCTGGCTTTTTTTGTGAAATACTGCTGAAAGCCTATCCCTATCTGGCTCCAAGTTTTAATATTGTTTACAATATAGGTTCTGCGACTGGCATTCCCGCTAATTCTGGTTTTGAGCTTTCCAAATATTCGAAATCTATATGAAATCCTTAATGAGCTATATAAGCTTAAATCATCATAGGTATTGATATGAAAGCGGCCATTGTTTATTCCATTTTTAAAACGATTGATATACTTTTCGGAATACTTTAAAATGTTGCTATCGTAAATGAAGGCTTGACCAACTTCCAACTTCCATTTCTGTTCTTTTCGTTGCTTTTTTCCTTTGGCATAAAGGCTTGAATGAAAAAACAAGGGCATCAGCACCAACAGGAAGAGGTACGGCTTCAACGAAAACAAGACTGTATTATTTCTGTTTATAATCATTATTGACCTTTCATATTATTTTTCAAGTTTTACATCTTTCTTTGGAAATAACAATCTTCCAAGGATGGTACTTTTATCCTCATCAAGAGGGTAAATCACATAATGATGATTTCCTTTCGGAACTTCAATAATAAACTCCCGTGCTTTTCCGGGTACCAACGTGCTATCATTTTTATACACTGCAATCTCCGACCGGCGACTACTCAACTGATATGTATTGATAGTCTTTTCATTTTCCTTAAGTTGAATACGATATTGTATTCTTCCCTTCATATGATAATGGTTCTCAATCCTTGTCAGTACCCTTAATTCTGTAGGTCCATTAATTTCCACCATTAAAGGTTTCTCTTTAGAAAAACGATAATAACCAACTGTTTCTTCACGAGCGATTAAATCTACAGGTTCGGATATCGATAAGGGGGAATAAGTCATCCATTCTCTTTTCTTTTCTTTAGTTGGAGAAAAAATATAGCGAAGGGCAACCGGTGTTTTATTGTCCTTGATAAAAAATTCTAAAGTATGATATCCTCGGCCTAGCTTGATCTCAAAATCTTCTATTCGAGAGGGCATCCCTAAAGATTCTTTCAAGTATTTGGCTTTTGTTGAGCGTTCAACGAAACGTACTTTATATCTTTGCTGTTTCCCTCCGTCAAGGGTGTACAGTATGTCATAATTAATGCTATTCTTTTTATCATAGGGGAATCTCCCACGGGTAATAATACGGAGTATTCCTGGGCCACGCATATTTATTACCGATGCCTTTGTTGAACTTAAAGAATAATATACTCTGGTTTTGTTAGAGCTAATGATAGTTAGTTTTTTTGTATAATTTTCGGGTTTTAATGATCGCGATTTTTTACCGGACTGCGAAAAGCTGCTTGCGACACTAAGTATCAGAAGACAGATTAGTACAATTATTTTTTTCATAGTTTGTATGTTTTTATTTCTTTAAAATCTATTATTAATTATCCCGCTAATGGAACGATATCTGTTCCTAGTTTATGGTTTTTTGTTTCTCCTATATATACGAGAATGATAATGAATACCAGAATAAATACAGCGATAGAAGTTGTTATCAGGCTATATCTCTTTTTAACAAAAATCTCACCGGTCCCGGGTTCAGGAAGTGGTGTCGGACTTTTTGGAAGCCCATATTCAGCGAGCAAACTATTGATATTCAGCAGATGAATAATGGGTATTTCCTTACGTCCCATTTGAATGATAACGCCTCGCACAGGAAAGTTCTTGGCCGGCAATAAGGGTGTTAGTCCAGCCGGAATAATTTTCCCATTAATAGAGTTTCCTAAACTGGCAATACCTCCACCAATATTAATAAAGGCCTTAATAGGCTTGCCATTTGCTTTTTGCTCATAAATCTCCATACGTTTGTTGATGCTTTTTTCCAAGTATTCTTCATTGATAAAGGGAATATTATTTCTTTGGACAGATTTCTCGATTAATCTGCGACCTTCCGGACTTAAGCCACGACCACGATCAGCACCTCCTCCCATGGAAGCAGCTACTGACTTATTACGGAATATATGATCCTTTATTAGCAAGCTCTCCATATCTAACCAATTAAAATACGGATCATTTGCCCCCCAGTTCGAAGAACCTACTGAAGAAATGACTATTGGCTTCATCTTAAGTGTTTCCAATGCCGCAATTGTAGAAATATTCAAACCCGGAAATGAACCTGTCATCGCAACGGCAATATGATCACCTTCTTGTAATCCGGCATCTTTAAGTAATTGTACAATAATTGCAGCAAAATTGGGATTAGTAGTTGATAGTTTGGCATCAATATATCCACGATCTGTTGTTGTTTTAGTATATTCTTGCCCTATTAATGCCGTTTGATTCGGGTCATTAATATGATCGATAAAGATGCCTTTATTCAGGCGAAAGTTTTTAATATCTTCTGCCGCTTTTTTCGCTAATAACGATGCATCAAGTTTTTCTTGATACCAATCCTGCTTTACGTCAATTTTACTGTATTCAACAGCAAGAAAGGCCAATAATGACAGGAGAGACAATACTCCAAGCACGAGATTTGATTTTGCACTAAATTTATACATATCTTTATTTATTTGGGCAGTAAGGATCCTGCAAATATTAATATTACTACTAAGCGAACAAGTGTTGACGAAATAAACAAAACGCTTATTGTTTTAAAAACACCTTGTTTTCCAAACCAATGGGCAATAAGCCCCGGAATAACCCATCCCACAGCCTGCAACTCCAACATATTCCCTGAAATCTCGAATTTCAAGAAATAGCGAGAAAAGTTGGCCAAAAGCCCACCAATGATTAAACTTAAAACCATTTGTCGCCGACCATATAAAAAAGTGTAATTCCCTAAAGTTTTTATGATGAGGTAGGTAGTGAAACTTACTATAAAAATACCTAATAAACGTTCGGGATTGGCCAATTGCATGGCAATATATCCCGGTACAACAATTCCTCCGGCTGCTAAACCAAATACCTCGTATGATAATAAACTAAATACTAATCCTATTGTTATTGCTAATTCTATCATAATTATTATGAATTTCTGTGTTCAAAATACTCAGCTGTTTGAGAACCCATTCCGCCCATATTTCCAATGGCAACAATTGTAGATTTCTTTTCGGTAAGAGCTAGAATGTTTTCAAAGATTTTTGGAGGTTCCGACCAGCCTAAATTAATAATCTTGTTTTGAGGAAGGCCATAAGCTATTGTCATGGACTCCACCACTTCAGTTGACTGTCCCATCAGCATTAAAAAATCAATGTCCTTTTTCATTTTAACAGCTACCATTTCCGCCAATTGCTTTGCCCTGTCAAGGCGATCATGCCTCGTGTTTAGAAGAATGATTCTTTGACCTTCTATGCCTATTTCATTTTGTATTTTTTGCCAAATCATCATTGTAGAATCAGGATCGTTGGCAGCAAATGCATTATAAAAAAACATCTGCTTATGGTATTCATCAACTTTGAAACACTTTAGTGCTCCTGCATCGGGTATGGCTTTATACATTCCCTTTAAGGCAGTGCTTCGGTTTATATTCAAATGTTTGCAAATAGCCAGAGCCAAAGCAACATTCTCCTTATGCTCGATATAACTAAAACCTTTCATCTCTTCCGAACTCACCATATCGGGCTTGGCAAAAACACTGATCGTATTTTTTTTATCAGCAATTTCCTTAAGTTTCTCAGGAATAATATCCTCCGAAGTGAAAAGATGCTCATGGGTCGGAATGGTTTTTCCCATAGTATCGGCAATTTCGCTTAAACTATGACCCATAACATCTACATGATCTAAACGCACATTTGTCATTACACCTATATTGGCATGAATCATTTGATTTTCGGTGATCCATTGGTAGTTGGGCTGTAAAGCCATACATTCCATAATTAAGGCATCAACCTTTCTCTCGGCAGCAAACCGAACTATCGATAATTGTTCAAGAATATTGGCATCCGATTTGCGATAAACGGCTGTTTCTGTACCGTCTTCTAAAATGAGTCTTGGGAAAGTACCTGTAACCTTGGTAATGGTTGACATCCCTGCCTCACGAAGACCGGCCCCAATCAGGCGCGTAACACTGGATTTCCCTCTTGTACCATTGATATGTATGCGAACAGGAATAGAGTATATTCGTTTTTGATGACGGGTATATTCAATAATTCCAAAGAATACAGCAATGACCAATAAAAGTAATAAGACGTAAAAGCTATACATTGTTCTATTTATGATTAAGGATTAGGATTGAAAAAATGATAAATAAACCATCGTTTTCGGAAAGGAATATCAACTTCACCAATCAGTAAGAGATGGGGCTCTTATTGAAGAGTAAAGCCAATATTCCTGAACCTGGTTTACTTAAGTAGGGAAATCTTTATTGTATTGATAAATTGACCACTTTGAAGACGACAAATATATACTCCGGAACGCTCAGAGGTTCCAAAGTTACTGGTACCGTCCCATTGTATGCTATAGTCACCTGCCTTCTGATAAGTATTTTGTAGGGTTTTTATCAACTGTCCGTTCAGATTGTATATCATTAGTGAAACACTATTTGACTCCGGAACACTATATTTTATCGTTGTATAATCTCCAAATGGGTTCGGGAAGTTCTGTAGGAGCTGATCATTTTGTGTCATTCCATGTGCTGGGTCCTCAACAGATACAATATTTGTTGGAGCTTTTGTCGTGAATTTAAGGGCAGACTTATTTTTAAGACTCGAAGCCGTAGCATCGTAATGGTTATTGTATAAATATTGCAGACCAATGGTTTGCGTATGGTTCTCAATCCCAACAGTACAACTCCATTTTTTCTTAATACTATTGTACATAACAATAATCTCACCATCTCCGGTAGGTGTTTCATAGTATGCAGGATCTAGGAGAATAGCCTGAAAGAATTCCGGTTTTAATTCCATTTGATCGCTGGCATGAGCAAAACCGTCCCACTCAACAATAAATCTGTGATTAGCGGCATCGTTATAATAATACAGTTTCCCATCGTCCATTCCTCCACTTTGGATATTTCGTAAATCATCCCAAAAGACCGCTACCATATTATTGATATTATCATTGTGAGGTAAAACCGTATTATTGTTATTGGTTTGTGTCCCACTTCCAAAAGCCATCCACCCATCAATACTTATACGAAGCTGATTATATGTTTCACCATAATACTTTTCGGTAAAAGGCAAATCAATGGTTACTGTTTTTTCTCCAACATAATTAGATCCTATGTCTATCTGAGTACCGATACTATTAATCTCTAGCCAATTATAAACAGGAGCTTCATTAAAAGTAATGTCTTCGCTAGATATAGCAAAATATCCATACTCATCGGGACCGGTAATATCTGATGAAGATTCTAGCCCAACTGGAATTGTAAAAGTTCGTGTTGTTTGGTATGGATAATTACCGTCGTGAGTACTTAGTGTTAAAGTGTATTCAACCAAATGCTCCGTAGGGCAAGAAGACGCTACTTCAACAACAAAGTGATTGTTGTCTGCTGTACTGGATGCTCCGGAAGCCAAAGTCCCAAAGAGTGCATAATCATCTGAAATAGTAACATTAGGATCGGAACTACTCAATGTTCCTGATACATTGGCAGCAATATCTTCACCCAGATTTATAATAGTTGTATACAGTTTTACCGTTTCTCCCGGATCCATTCTGTAATTTGGAATTGAAGTGTTATCATCAACAACTAAAGAATACTTATATCTTAATTCACAAGTCTTGACTGATACATAATGAGTATAATCCCAAGAACCGTTATCGCTAGTAATATGGAGCTTTAGAGAAATAGTCTGATCTTCAGGGCAGTTTGGTTTGATCAAAAACTCAAATGGATTACCGGTAAACGAACCCCCGGAAGATAAATCCCCAAAACTAATGGCAGATGTTGTATTTACCGTAGCATATTCTGTTTCAAGAACGCTCATTGTGGCTTGAACATTAGTAGCTGTTTGTGTTCCCCAGTTTTTTAGTGTAAAAGTAATATTACATGTCTCATTAGGATTGATAATCCCATTTGTATTTCCGTCTGTATCAACAACAGGTATATCGCCATCAGGACCTATATTTTCAGTCTGTTGATTAACGCTTATCGTTCCTTGATAAGGAATCACATTCCCTCCTCGAACCACGACTTTTAAATCGCCTGTAGATTCCGGCTGAATATCAAGTAATACTTTGCCATCTGAATCGGTATATCCGCTAACAAATAGGTTGTTATTGCTAACGCATACTTGAGCGTTTTCAACTACCAATCCTGTGGTAGCAAATGTGACAGTAAACTCTGCTTGATTATTCCCTACAGAAATAGCAGATGGATGATTGACATTTATTGCTAAAGGTACTTCTCTCCAGATATGAACGCTTGGATCCCCCAAGATACAGAAGATCCGATATTGATACTCCACTACAATGTCATCACCAAAAGAGTTATACATATACAGTTTCCCACGCATCAAGGCTTGACCGGGAGTATCCATACCTTCTCTAAACATACCAACATAAATACCTTTATCTATTTTGTTATTATAAGCAGTA
>Ga0256827_10001765_pt1 | contig 13940 bp, 15 predicted proteins | sample CV84metaG_FD_185977 | JGI IMG/M metagenome (GOLD analysis project Ga0256827, IMG submission 185977) | Hydrothermal vent microbial communities from East Pacific Rise, Pacific Ocean - CV84 | ecosystem: Environmental > Aquatic > Marine > Hydrothermal vents | place: Pacific Ocean: East Pacific Rise... | reverse complement strand
TCATTGTTGTCTATCACCAACAAACGCTTTATACTTCTGTTGACCATCATTTTAGAGGCATACTGAATGTTTAATTTCCCCGAAACCGAAATCGCTGGAATCGCTGCGATATCATAAACATTGAGTAGGTCAATATCACCATCTTCAGCAACAATGCTTTGTAAAATATTTTTAAAAGTTACCAAACCATAAGCACCATCATCCACACTTTTATTAACAATTACAGAACGAACTTTATGCTCTTTCATTAACTCTAATGCTTCTCTTACGGTTGACATAGGTGAAACCTTAATCAACTTTTCTGATGGGGTCATTACATTTTCAACTAACATTTTTATTCCTTATATCATTGACTTAATATTGTCTTCGAACTTATGAAGTTCATTGGTATCTAAACCTGCAACATGACTCAATGGTAACGTAAAAATCAACCCACCATTTTTTGCACTGTCAAGGTTCAACTCAACACGAATCGCTTTCATAACTTTCATCGAAAGCCTTCGTGGCAACACAAATAAAAGTACCGAAACATTCTCTTCTAATGTCAAACCAAAAAAGACTTTTTTCTCTTCAAGACCGATGTTTTTACCATGAATAATGGTAACCCCACCTGCCCCTGCTTCTTTGGCAACATCTATTGCTTTCTCTTCATCTTTGTCATCAATAATCGCTACGAGTGCTGTAAACTTCATCTACGTTCTTCCTTTTCTTTTTCTATTTTGTTCGTCTTATATTCTGCATAAATACCATAACCCATTACGGTTAACATCGGAAAAAGTGAGGCAAAAGCGATAAGACCAAATCCATCTATCAAGGGATTACGCCCTTCAATATTTGTCGCCAAACCAATACCCAATGCAGCAACCAAGGGAACAGTCACTGTTGAAGTTGTTACCCCACCTGTATCATAGGCGATGGGTATAATATGTTTTGGGGCAAAATAGGTCAAAATAATAACAAATAAGTATCCAACGATAATATAATAATGAATCGGATCACCTTGAACCAAACGATAAGAACCCAAAGAGATACCAATTGCTACCCCTAATGCTACCACAATTCTTAATACATTTTGCTTTATCACACCCTCAGAAATCTCTTGAACCTTAATCGCTATTGCTAACAAAGCTGGTTCAGCCATGGTGGTTGAAAAACCAATCATAAAACCAAAAAGATAGATAAGTAAGTTATTGTCTTGACTTGTTAAGTCATTGGCAATGCTCTCACCAATAGGGAAAAGACCCATCTCTAACCCAACAATAAAGGCATAAAGACCGAAAATAACCATAATAATACCTGTCACAATTTTAGGTAAATGGGGAACAGATTTTTTAATTACGGTATATTGAAAAAAGAAAATAACGATTAGAATTGGTGCGATATCTTTAATAACTCCAAGCAATTCTAAAAACATATTTAGAATAGAAAATGATGGTTTAACTTCAACCACTGCTTTTGTTGTATCTATTACGGTAAAAACAAGAGGTGCAACAGATGAACTGTCAGCCATAGAATAAACAACAATTCCATAGATTTGGACAAATATCATGGGAGTCAATGAAGCAAAAGCGATAAGACCAAAACCATCTATCACAGGGTTACGCCCCTTAATACTAGAAGCCAAACCGATACCTAACGCAGCAACCAAGGGAACAGTTACCGTTGAGGTGGTTACCCCTCCACTGTCATAGGCTAAACCGATAATCTCCTTGGGAGCAAAGAAAGTCACCAATACCACAAGGATATACCCTGAGATAATATAGTACTGGATAGGATGTCCCAATAAAATACGAAGTGTCCCCAAAGAGATAGCAAAACCAACCGAAAATGCCACGGTCATCCTTAACCAGAAAGCATTAACAAGTCCTCCTGAAATAACCGAAGCTTTCTCTGCAATAGCAATCAATGCTGGTTCAGCAACTGTGGTGGCAAAACCAATGGTAAAGGCAAAAAGAAGCAACCAAAAAGTTGAACCTTTTTTGGCAAAATCTATGGCAAGATTTTCACCAATAGGGAAAATACCCAACTCTAGCCCTCTAATAAAAAGAGCCAACCCAACAGCAACGATGGTTAGTCCAATAACAATCGAAGTCAAATCTTTAGGCATAGATTGGATAATAAATGTCTGAAAGAATGCTACCACAATAATAATGGGTAGTAAGTCTTTAAATGAGTTCTTAAGGTCTTTGGAAAATATTTTTATGCTTTCTTTCATGAAAAGAGTATACACATAAAAAGATTAGCTCTGAGTCTTAAAAATAGAACTTTATTCTTAATCAATAATTCATGTAACTTATTTGATAAAATTCTAAGTTTTTTTAATTAAAGCAATTAAACATCTTACAAAAGTCTTTAGAATTGGAGGCTTCAGCTCCGAACAAGATGAAGATAAAGCTATCGTTTCCTAGTTTTGCAAGAACTCTATTAAAGTTGCATACAAGTTCCCACACCAGAAGAGGTTAAAATCTCTAAAAGTATAGAGTGTTCAACTCTTCCATCAATAATATGAGCTTTCTTTACACCTCCACGAAGTGCCTCAATACAAGCATCTACTTTAGGTACCATTCCACCTTGAATAGTTCCATCTGCTTTATATGCTTCGGTTGATTGAATGTCAAGGTTACGTAAAAGGTTCATATCTTTGTCTAGTACCCCTTTTGTATCGGTTAAAAAGAGTATTTTTCTAGCCTCTAACGCGATAGCAATTTTACTTGCTGCCAAATCAGCATTGATATTAAAACCAGGATGACCGATTGTTGGTGCTGAAGCGATGGGTGCAATAACAGGAACAAAACCATCTTCAATAATATTATTAACTATTTTAGGATTTACATTTTGAATTGTGCCTGTATATCCAAAGTTTTCAAAATCTTTTGGTACAGCTTCCAGTAAATTTGCATCTTTTCCTGAAATACCGATGGCTGAACCACCTTGGTTATTTAAGAGTGAAACAATATCTTTATTAATCTCTCCACTCAGTACCATTTCAGCGATACGCATCACCTCTTTGGTGGTCACCCTTTGTCCATCAACAAACTTGGTATCTACCCCTAAATCGGCAAGTAAAGTGGTAATACTTTTTCCACCACCATGAACAATAATTGGTTTCATCCCTACAGTATGAAGTAAAACGATATCTTGGGCAAACTGCTGTTTTAACTCTTCAGAAGTTTGAGCCGAACCTCCATACTTTATAACCACCTTTTCATTTGCAAACTTTTTAATATAAGGCAAGGCATCCAATAGGGTTTTTACAATATCAATTTTACTTTTCATATTTAAACTCTCCAATATAATTATCAATTTTTTCTAAAATTTCATTTTTAATCTCTAATTTTAACTGCATAACTGAAAGGGGTAACTTAAAGCCTTGCATTTTTACTTTATCTTTCTCTGTCACTAAAAGAGAAGTAGCATTACTTTCATCCATTTTCTCTTTGAGTACAGATTCTTCAAAATAAGCATGGTCTTCAAGTAAAAATTTACCCACTATATTTTTTTTAGGTAAAAAAGGATTTAATCGTTCAGGATTTGAGATGGCTGTTACCAACAACATTTTTTTTGTTGTATTGATGGTTTGTACAGTTCTTTTAAAATCTTTATTTTCATAAAGGTTTAAATGGGCAAAAAAATTAGAAAAATAAAATTCACGAAAAGGTCCACAGGGAAAAGGAAAATAATTTTTGATGGTTTGAGGAAAAAGTAAAATCTCAAATTTTTCAATATTAACACGATTAAATCCATCATCTAAAAATATTATTTTTATCCCATTTTTTATAGCTAACTCAATCGCTTTTTCTCTGTTTTCACTCACAATGACAGAAGCATGAGGTAAAGATGTTGCCATAAGCATCGGTTCATCACCAGAATGAAGCACATCTGTTAATATTTCACCCTTTCGTGAAACTTCAATCAAACCTTTACTCTCTCTTCCATAACCTCTTGAAACAATAGCTACATCTTTGTACCGTGATGCCAAAGCAATCACGAATGGCGTTTTACCACTACCTCCAACAGTTAAATTACCAATACTAATAAGGGGTAGAGGATATCGTTTTTTAATACTCGAAACACGTCGTAAAAACATAAGGGAAGCATAAAAAATAGATAAAGGGGAAAAAAGAAAAATTAAAACCCAATCAAAAAGATTGGGCTTAAAGAAGAGTCGCTCAAAAAAAGAGCTAACTATTGTACTCATTGAATACCTTATATGTGTTCGTTTGCTACTTTTTTAACAGCATCACATACACGATTTACCTCTTCATCTGTTAATGAAGGATAAATAGGTAAAGACATCACTCTTTGGAAACATCCAAGAGCAACTGAGTAAGCAAAAACTTTCATAGAATATTTTTGTTTATAGTACTCAGTTAAATGAAGAGGCATATAGTGAACTGATATAGTAACACCCTCTTTTTTAAGCTCATTTACAAAGTGGTCACGGTTTTTATCGATCTCTACGATATATTGAGTCGCGACACTCCCCTCATCCATTACAGGTAAATTTACATGATTTATATTGGCAAGAAGTTTAGTATACTTAGAAGCAATCTCTTGTCTTCTTTTGATGTTCTTTTTCAAGGCTTCAAAATCAGCCAAACAATAGGCAGCTTCTAGTTGCCCTAAATCATACTTCCAACCAATATCAACAACATCATAAATATAGTTGATGTTACCAAACTGATCACACTCTTTACCTTGCATACCATTAAAACCTAAAAGCTTTGCTCTTTCATAGGTTTTGTCATCATTGGTTATTAACATACCAGCATTGGTTAAGGAGTTACACAAATGGGGTGCAAAAGAGAAAATAGTAATATCAGCTCCTGTATTTCCTATATACTCTCCATTATACTCTGCACCCATTGCATTGGACGCATCTTCAATCACTTTAACATTATACTCTTTTGCTAAAGCATAGACTGCTTCTAAATCAAGTATATGTCCTGCCATATGATTAAGGATAATCGCTTTTAGCTTTTTACTTTGATTTTTCTTTAATGCTTCTTCTAATTTATTTAAATCAATATTGTAATTTTTACTCTCAATATCAACAAAAATTGGTTCAGCATCAAAATGTCTCACGGATTGGGGAACTGAAGGAAAGACATTAATACTACAAATAACTTTATCTCCCCTTTTAAAATCTAAAGCACACATTGCTAAATGCAATGCAGAAGTTCCACTTGTTGTAGCAAGTGCATGTTTACACCCGATAAACTCTTTAAATGAGTTCTCTAACTTCTCAACTTTTTTGTTATCAGAAAATGTTAGAACGTCATCTATATATTGTTTTGTATTATCTTGAATTGATGGTTTAAAAAACTCTATTGTATTTTGCATATTATTTCACTTTATTTATTGGATACGGTGATATTATACTCTCTTTTCATTAAATCTTATTTTAAACACAGTATATTTTTTTACGTTGTTTTGTGTTGTTTTTAAATTATGTTAAAAATTTAATTATTTTGTAAGGTTTTATGTTCTTATTTGTTTTCACATTCCACATTAGCTAACATCTTTAGCTCATTGCAAGAGAACCCTGCTTCCTGTCTTGCAACAACATTTACATGGGGTCTATGTTTATCTAAAATCTTATATTTTTCCAATATCTTAAAATAAATTGAATATTCAAAGCCCTCTTTTTGGCATAAATACTTAAACCAAAAATCTCCTTTTTTTACATGAACTATCTCCTCATCATAAATTAGATTAAGAGCATCAATCAGTTTTTTAACCAAAGGAAGCTTCCGTTTATTGTTAAGTTTTTTAATGATTTGAGGATTTACATCCAATCCACTTGCTTCATAGTAACGGGGGATAATTGCCATTCTATCAAGAATACTCTCTGCTGTATCAACACTGGCATCAAAAAGTCCACAATGGACAGGAAAATCTCCATAGTTAAATCCTAACTCAACGAGTAAATCATCTAACATTTTATAATGTCGTATTTCATCTAAAGCCACCTCTAACCAGTCTATTTTATAGGCTTGGGGCATATCAGGAAACCTATAAACAGCATCCAACGCCAAATCAATAGCTGAATACTCAATATGTGTAATCGCATGAACCAATGAAGCCAGACCTTCAGGTTTATCAAAATCTTTTCTTGTTGTCAATGCTCTAGGTTCTACAATTTCACAACGATTAATATAAGAGGGATTTTTAAATAAAAGGGGTTCAAAGCCTTCAGAAACTATAAATTCATTTTGGCTACAATACAAAAAACATTCTTGAGTGAGTTTTTCTTTGGTTGCGATACAGTCACTTCTAATCGCTTCTTCTAAAAGTTTATATACATTCATAATGATATTATACCAAAAGGCTTAGTAATATGGAAATTAAAATTCAACCCATGGGGCAAACCCAAACCAATTGTTATATTGTAACCATTGATAAAAAAGATATTATCATCGATCCAGGGATGGGTGCTACCTCTTGGGTCATCAACAATACAACAAACCCCATCGCCATATTAAATACACATGGTCACTATGATCACGTATGGTCAAACCATGAACTACAAACAAAATTAAACATTCCCCTTTATATTCCAAAAGATGATGCTTTTATGTTAGAAAAGTGTGTCTTAGGTCAAAATCCACCTAAAAGTAAACCTGATATCTTGGTTAATGGAGATGAAGAGCTGACAATAGAAGGGATAAACGTTAAATATCTTCAATTTGCTGGACACACCCCAGGAAACTCTATTATAGAGATAGAAGATGTATGGTTTTCAGGAGATTTTTTATTTCAACAATCTATAGGTCGATGGGATTTTCCATTCTCTTCAGGTGAGGCAATGGTAAAAAGCTTAAAGAAAGCGATGAAAATAGAAGATGACTTCACTGTTTATCCTGGTCATGGAATGAGTACTACCCTAAAACAGGAACAAAGAGGGATGCCTATGTGGTTGGAATATGTAAGAAATAATTAATATCATGTAGGGTGTAGTCCCCGACTACACCATTGTTATAATATTTTAAATGTATAAAAATTTAAATCATGTTTTGATGGTGTAGTCAGGGACTACACCCTACTTTTCGTAAGAAAATTTATACCCTCTACGGCGTACTGTATGTATAACTTGAAAACCAAGTATACTCTTCAGACGCTTTCTAATTTGGTTAATGGCAACTTCTACTGTATTATCACTAACATACTCTGGCTCTTCCCAAAGTGCATTAATGATTTCATCTTTTGAAAAAACTCTATCTTCTCTCAGTGCCAAATAAGCCAAGATATCAAATGTTTTTCCATTTAAAGAGACTATTTTATCATCATATTCAATTTTTTTATTAATAATATCAATTACCAATTTTCCCACATCAATCTGTGTTCCAAAAAGTTTTCTCATATTTGAAAGTACTCTCACAGCAATTAACTCTGCTGAATCTATATGATCTACAATAACATCATCTACACCCAAACCAAATAATGCTATTTGATTGCTAGGCTTATCTGTTAAAAGTATGATTTTCGTCTCACGCTTTTTCTTTTTTACTTCATTACTATACTTCTCTAATGTATATTTTTCACCTTCATCCACTATGATAATAAGTTCATAGTGTCTAAAGTCTGTAAAATTTGTAGCATCATACAAGTCTCTTGCAGAGTCAACAATACAGATAAAATATTTTTCAAGTTCAATTTCTAAATCTTTTATGAACTCATCATCAAAGCCAATGGTTAATATTCTCATTGTGATCCTAATCTTTTCTATTCAATGTCCCAAGGGTTATATCAAAATTATACTTGTTTAAAAATAAAAATATTTTTTAACATAAATATAACATTAATTTAAAAGTTTAATACCTTCTCCCACAACATTAATTCTCTTTAATTATACCTTATTTTTTAACTGTTTGAAAATAAATTAACTATTTAGTTTGTTTTTTTTAGTTTTTGAGCCTTAATATAGACTCTTTTCGGAGCTGGATACCCCTCTATAGTTTTATTTTGGTCATTTTTATCTAAAAAATCATCCAAAGATTGGGTATTAATCCATTCTGTTTTACGTTGTTCTTCATGTTCTGTTTTAACAATATCTAAAACTTCTATATTATTAAACCCTGCTCTATAACACCAATTTTTTAAAGCAGATACAGTAGGAATAAAATAGATATTTCCCATTTTAGAGTAACGATCTCTTGGAGTTAAACAAACATCCTCTTCCCCATCTATCATAAAAGTATCTAAAATAAGCTCTCCACCTGCATTTAAACCTTTAAATAAAGACTTTAACATACCTATAGGATCAGCTCTATGATACAGTACACCTAAACAAAACAAGGTATCAAATTTATGCTCATAGTATTCCACATGCTCTATCCCTAAAAGTTCATAGGTGATTCCACTTTGCATAAAATGATCTAAGAACTTAAACTGACAATAGGTGACAGCAGAAGGGTCAAAACCGATTAAACGTTTGGGCTTATCTTCCATCATTTTAAAAAGATAATAACCATTGTTACAACCTATGTCACCAACTATTTTATCTTTTAAGTTAAAATGGGGACGAAGTAAATCATATTTTAAATTACTTTTCCATTCACTGTCAATAAAAGTTTTGGAAACTTGAAATGGTCCTTTTCTCCAAGGGTGCATAAGCTTTGCAGTATCATAAATAAACTGCTCATCCTCTTCTGTAAGGTTATCAGGTAACATCTCAACAGTATCACCCAGTTTAATTTGAGTATTTTTAGGGGTTGGGAGAGCAGAGATTGCTTCCCAATAAGGTTTTATATTTTTCCAGTCAAGACATTTTAAACGCTCTTGACGTAAGGTATTTAAATCTATTTGATTCATTATTACTTAACATAAGCCTTAATAATTTTTTGATCGACCACAGGTCTATCAGCTCTTGCTGTTTTAGTATTTTCAATTTTTGTGACATTCTCTTGTCCTGAAATCACCTCTCCAAAAATTGTGTAACCACCATTTAGAAAAGGTGTTGCTTTAGTAGTAATAAAAAATTGACTTCCATTGGTATTTGGGCCATGATTTGCCATTGCCAATAAAAAAGGTCTATCAAAAACTACATTAGCAGCATATTCATTAACAAACTCTTTATCCCAAATAGAAGCACCACCTGTACCTGTACCTGTTGGGTCACCACCTTGAATCATAAAATCTTTAATAACCCTATGAAAGATAAGACCATTATAATATCCATTGCTAACATGTGTGGTAAAGTTTTCCACAGCCAAAGGGGCAACTTTTGGAAACATTTTTAACTCAATATTTCCCTGAGATGTTTCCAAGACAACAATCATTGTCCCTTTTTTTACATCACTATTTTTAGTACCACTATCTAGAGTTGGATTCTTATATGTTTGATTGTTCTCTTTTGTCTCTTTTGCATTACACCCAGTTAAGAACAACGATGTAACCACAGTTAATGTTAAAATTACGTTTTTCATATATCTCTTTCACATTTATCAATTTTTAATTCTTGAAGAAGTTTCGTAAAAAAACCTCCCCCCACCCTATGTATATCATCATGAAATTCGATATAAATTCCATGTAAATCATCTCTATCTTTAGAAATTTTCTCAAAAATAAAAGGTTTCATCCCTGTTACCTCTTTTATTTTTTCAATCGCAGTCATTACCTCTTCCGTTAACTTACTTTTATCTTCAAAAATAAGACTTAACGTTTCGTAACGCTCCTCCATTCTCATATGAGCCTTAATATCGCTCCGATTAGCCATCTCTTTACCTTGCGTACTGAATTTCTCTCTTTTCGCGAATAACATTAACTTTTATTTCGCCAGGGTATTGTACCTTATTCTCTATCTCTTTTGCAATTTCTTTTGACAATAAACATATATTTGCATCGTCAATCTTTCCTGCATCCACAAAAACACGAATTTCACGTCCTGCATTAATAGCATAGGCATCAATAACACCTTGTTTACTTAAAGCGATATCTTCAACCTCTTTCACCCGTTTTACAAAACTCTCTAAAACTTCTCGTCTGGCCCCTGGTCTTGAAGCACTTAAAACATCTGCTGCACAAACAGCTGCACTCTCTACACCATCTGGCTCTTCATGTCCATGATGTGCATAGATAGCATTGATTACGGTTGGGTGTTCATCATAACGACGACAAATTTCAACACCCAGATCAACATGGTTTCCACCATGTTCTTGGGTTAACGCTTTACCAATATCATGTAAAAGTCCTGCCCTTAATGCCAACTTCTCATCACCACCCATCTCAACAGCCATAACTGATGCAAGTTTGGCAACTTCTAAAGTATGAGCCAAGGCATTTTGTCCATAACTTGCACGATAACGCATCCGTCCAAGAAGTCTCATTAACTCTTCTGGCATTGGTAAAAGACCCAGTTCAATCACTATATTTTCACCATCTTCAAGAATTTTTTGTTCAAACTCCTCTTTCACTTTTTCATGCACTTGCTCAATACGTCCAGGGTGAATCCGTCCATCTTCTACCAAAATCTCTATGGTTTTTGTAGCAATGGCTCGTCGATAAAGATTAAAATTAGAGACAATAATCACCCCAGGCGTTTCATCAATAATAATATCAACACCCAACAATTGCTCTAAACTTTTAATATTACGCCCCTCTTTACCAATAATACGACCTTTGTGGTCATCACTTGGAAGTGTTACAATATTGATAAGTCTTTCCCCTGCAAATTCCCCTGCAAAACGGGTAACAGCTTGAGACAAAATATAATTTGCTTTTTTCTTAGCTTCTTGATGGGCTTGTTTTTCATATTTACGTATAATTTGAGACAACTCTAACTTTGATTGAGCTTCAACTTGTTTTAAAAGGTGTTCTTTTGCTTCATCTTTAGTCATAGAAGCACTCTGTTCAAGTAAAGAGATAATAGAACTTATCTCTTTTTGTTTTTCATCTTCTAACTTTAAAAGTTTATCTTCTTTTCTTTCTAAGTTTTTCTTAATCTTAAAAAGTTCTTTCTCTTTTTTACGTAATGATTTTAATTCTAAATCTAATTCTGTTCTCTGCTTCGTAACTTCCAAAGTTTTATCTTGAAATTTTTTATCAAGTAAGACCTCTTCCTCTTTTATTTGAACTTGTGCTTCATGTAAAATATGTTCAGCTTCATACTCGATAGCACTCGCTTTTGCTTTTGCTTCGCTCTCTAAATGCTTAAATTGTTTCTTATTTGCATTACGCATTAATACATATGTAGTTCCCACTGCTAAGAGTGTTAATAAACTAATCAATAATATTTCTTCTATCATTTTTTCTCCTTAATAAGGAGCCTAAATCCTTAATTTTTTGCTTAAAAAATTGCTCTTGGGTGTTATATAATCATTCCCCTTAACATCATAATCATCTGTTATAACTTCAGGACAAACACAATATTTTCGACTTATAAATAAAATTTTATTAATGTTTTTATGATTTTTTTCAAAGAATCTATCATAAAATCCTTTACCAAACCCAACCCGTCTAAATGTGCCATCAGTCCCGATAATAGGGACTATGGCTAAATCTATTTTCTTTTTATACTTATTTGAGTAGTTAGGCTCTTTGACATGAAATTGCTTTATATTTAAAGGTAATCTATATTTTACCAAGGCAAAGCTTTCACCTTCCATAAAAGGGACTAAAAGAGTTTTTTTCTCTTTTCTTAACTTGACAATTAAACTTGAAATATTAACTTCTATTTTTAATGGAATATAAAGCATTATCACGTTTGCATCATTATTTTGTAGGTATTTACTCAACTTTTGAAGAACTATTTTATCTAATTTATAGCTATTCACTTGATTTTTTCTCTTTAATCTATCTAAACAAATTTTTCTGAAATTTTTCTTATCCATTTATATTTACAACTTTATCTTTTTTTGCTATAATCGCTAAAATTAACTTAGAAAAGACCCTATTTAATAATGAAAAATAATTTTTCTCTACTTTTCCTCATCGCAACGCTATTTTTTGTAGCTTGTGATACGGAAACAACTAAGATTCAAAATCCAACTTCTATAACAAAAGAATTCTCTACTATTAGTAAAATAGGACTTCCTATACCTACACCAAAAAAAGAGAAATATTCATTTACTTTTCAAAATTTAAAAAAAGATGCCTCTACTCTAAATGTTTCTAATGATGTTTACCATTTTACCAACATTGAACAACCTATTGTTATGGTGACGTTTTTTTCCACATGGTGTCCCCCTTGTCGAGGTCAAATACCCCATTTAAGTAATCTACAAAAAAAATTCAAAAAAAATTTATTTATCTTATCTGCTTTGGTACATGATGATATAAACGATACAGAACTTCATAAGTTTATTATTTCTGAAAAAGTACTTTTTTTTCTCTCCTCTAATCAGGAAGAAAATTTGAAGTTTGCACATATGATTACCCCTAAACTAGGACTTTCAAAAGAATTCACCCTCCCTCTAATGATTCTTTTCGTCAATGGTAAATACTTTACACATTATGAGGGAACAATGCCTGAAGAGATGATTGAGAGTGATATCAAGCAACTGTTAAAAAAAATAAATCAAAAAGATTAAAAGGTAAATATGTTTAATATATTAAAAAAAGTTTTTGGGAAAACCAATAAAGCCATTAAAGAGGTCGTTCCTGAAAAAAAGAAAAAGATTACAAAAGATGAATTTGAAGAGATATTATTAGAAGCCGATGTTAACTATGAACTTGTTGAGAAGTTTTTAACCAATTTATCAAATACTATTGACCGTGCTTCTGCATACAATGCACTTATTAGTGTTTTTCAATACAAAGCTGACTGGAAAGATGATATTCAAGCAAAACCATTTGTCGAAATGATTATTGGAGTTAATGGTGCTGGGAAAACAACCACCATTGCAAAACTGGCTCGATACCATCAAAAAGAGGGAAAAAATGTTCTCTTGGGTGCTGCCGATACTTTTAGAGCTGCTGCCATTGAACAACTGACCCGTTGGTCGGTGAAACTAGATATCCCTATTGTCTCAACACGTCAAGGGCATGACCCCTCTGCTGTTGTGTATGATACCATCGCTTCTGCTCAATCAAAAAATATAGACCATGTGCTGATAGATACAGCAGGGAGACTTCATACCCAAAGTAACTTGGGTGAAGAGCTTAAAAAAATGGTTCGTATCTCTGACAAAGCGATGAAAGGTACACCTCATAGAAAAATGCTTATACTTGATGGGACTCAAGGGAGTTCAAGCATCAATCAAGCCAAAGTTTTTAACGAGATGATTGGGATAGATGGAATTATTATTACCAAACTTGATGGAACAGCAAAAGGGGGTTCAGTACTTTCCATAGCACATGAACTTCAAATGCCTATCTATTTCATAGGTACAGGGGAACAGCCAGATGATTTAATACAATTTAAAGCCAATGACTATGTCAATACCATTTTAGATGAGATCTTTATTTAGACTTTTTGTCCCCCTCACCCTACTCTTAGTGGTTAGCCTTTCCCTTCTTTTATTGGAAGAGAGAAAGGTATTCGATATTAGAACACTGACGCAAATAGACCCTATCCCTCATGTAGAAAAACTCATCATTCAAAACAAATATGTTGATGCCTACGAAGAACTCACTTACTTTATGCAGTTTGCCTATGTTAACAAAAATCCTAAAAGTCATAAGTTATTAAGAATTATTGAAACCAAGCGTGAAACTTATGCCTATAGAACAGAAAAAATTTTAGAGGGTCTTATTGAGGGGGGAAGTGATGAAGATATAGGGAAAGCATCTGCCATTGCTTCCGATTTTTTAGTTATTGGTGACATACGAGACTTATCTATAGAGGGGCTACATTATCTAAAAAATGAAAAGGTGAACAGTGTTATGGTAGCCCTTTCATCTTTGGGTCTTATTGCCACAGCTTCAACAGTTTATTCATTGGGAGCTACATCCCCTATCAAAACATCTATATCGGTCTTAAAGTATGGAAAAAGGGTCAA
>Ga0256827_10001764_pt1 | contig 13941 bp, 13 predicted proteins | sample CV84metaG_FD_185977 | JGI IMG/M metagenome (GOLD analysis project Ga0256827, IMG submission 185977) | Hydrothermal vent microbial communities from East Pacific Rise, Pacific Ocean - CV84 | ecosystem: Environmental > Aquatic > Marine > Hydrothermal vents | place: Pacific Ocean: East Pacific Rise... | reverse complement strand
ATAAGTTATTAAAAGTATCTGATAAGAATGGAAACGTTATTGGGAAATATAAATCGGATAAACAAGGCTTGTATACTTTAGTACTTCAACAAGGACAAACTTATCAGCTTAAAATATCGGGCTTGCAGTTACAACAAGAAAGTTTAGAAATACCAGATAATTCTTCTTTCTTTATTACGCAAAAAACTTTAGAGGTAGGAACTATTACTCAGATTAAATAATATGAGAGTATTGTCATTTATATTATCAAGTATTTTTCATCCTATTTTTGTACCTCTTCTAGGTTTCTTGTTGTTGTATTCTTTTAGTGGTTATACTTTGTATTTGCCAGAAGATGTTTTTTGGTTTTCTGTTCTTGTTATTGTTCAGTTTACAATATTAATACCTATTGGGGTTATTTATTTCTTGTATTGGCGAAAGAAAATTTCATCTATTCAATTATCGGTTAGAGAAGAGCGCCCTTTGCCATTGGTTATTAATTTAATGAGTTATGCTGTTAGTTTTGTTATTTTCAGATATTTAAATTTTCCACATATAATTGTAAGCTTTTTTGGGGCTATTGTAGTGAGTGCAACATTGGCAATGCTTATGTCACTTACCTATAAAATTAGCTTGCACATGATAGCTTGGGGAACTCTTTTAGGAGTTGTGCTTGCCTTTGCTTTGGGAATAGGAAAAGATTTACATTTTTTAGTGTCACTTATTATTTTAGTAACAGGTTTTGTAGCTACTGCACGTCTTTGGCTCAATGAACATGACTTAAAGCAAATTGGTTACGCTTGGTTAAGTTCTTCAGTAGTGTCATTTTTAATTATGATTTATATTTAATATGAATTCACTTATTTTTATATTTATTGGTGGAGGAATAGGAAGTGTTATTCGATTTCTTATTTCTAAACAAGTTAGTTCTAATTTCACGAACATTAATCCTTTAGCAACCCTCACCTCTAATTTTCTAGCTACACTTCTGCTTGCTTATTTAATGTATTTTATTCACGATAAAAATCCTATGCATATGGGCTGGAAGTTATTAACTATTACAGCTGTTTGTGGTGGATTTAGTACTTTTTCTACCTTTAGCTACGAAACGTACGAATTGTTTAAAATGAATATGTCTCTGTATGCTATTTTAAATATATTAATTAGTGTTGGACTAGGTGTTTTTGTAATGTTTGTACTTAGTAAGGTAGCTTGAATTTAGGAGTCTGAGTTTTTAGGTTCTAAGAACGAATACTTGTTTCCGTATTTAATCATTTGTAGGCTGTAATCTTCTTCGTAAATCAATTCAATATCTGTAATGTTTTCTCCTTCGTAAATAGGAATAAGTGTAGGATTTATAAATCCACCATAAGGTGCAATATTTAGTTTTCCGAAACGTTCTAAAACTTCTTTGTGTAAGTCGTAGTCAACTTGTACAGCGTAAGTTTCAATTAGAGTTTTACCTGCCTCGTAATCGCCCTCCGATTTTATGCGTTGAACTTCTTTTAAGAGCTCCCCGAATAGTACTCGAAGTTTTTGATAATCGTTAATTTTAATATAGGTTTTCCCATTGTTTTTGAATTTCTCAATTACGTTCTCAGCTCTTCCTTTTTCGTAGCACCAAGCTGCTACTAATTGTCGGTTTCGCATGTGAGCCTGTTCAATTGTATCACCCAATTTTACACGAACTAGCTGCGACATAAGTCCATTTCGGATGTAACTATTGTATTCAGCTTTAGCTACATCTTTGCTTTCAAATAGGCCTAATTCTTGCATTTTATCATCCATTAAGAAATAGAGTGCAAATAAATCGGCACGAGCTTCTTCAAGTGGTGATGCGTAATTTTTAAGTGCTTCGGGATTTGTTCCCTTAGCCAATTGTCCAGAGCCATGTCCCAAGCATTCGTGCAGGTCGGTATGTAAGTTCGATGCTATAGAACCGTATTTCTTTGAGAGGACTATTTCCTCTTTATCTAAAACAAATTCTTCTAAAAAACCACTTGCTTTAGAGGCTTGGTCGTAAGCATAAGTAATATTTTCTATGGTTACCGATTTTGAACCATAATCTCTCCGAATCCAATCTGCATTGGGCAAGTTAATTCCAATAGGAGTTGTTGGAAAACAATCACCACCTAACATGGCTACATTTATAGCCTTGGCGCTAACACCTTTAACAGTTGCTTTTTTATAAGCTTTGTCTATGGGCGAATGGTTTTCGAACCACTGTGCATTTTCGCTAATAATGGTAGTTCGTTTTGTGGCTTCAAGGTCTTTATAATTAGTGATACTTTCCCAAGTAGCTTTCATTCCCAAAGGATCGCCATAATCTTCGATGAACCCATTTACAAAATCAATTAAAGAATCTAAATCTTTAACCCAAGCAATATTATAGTCGTCCCAAGTTTTTAAATCCCCTGTTTCGTAATAGTTTATTAATAAATCTATGGCTTTTTTTTGTTTTTGGTTTTCTGCAACTTCAGAGGCTTCTCGCAACCAAAATATAATTTCCTTTATAGCAGGTGCATACAGGTTTTTAGTACTATAAGTTTCTTTTATTATTGTATCTTCTTTTTTAGATATTTTTGAATTTAAGCCATAACTAATCGGTGTATTGTCGTCGTTTTGTTTCTGCTTATTGTAGAATTCTTCAACTTCTTTTTGTGAAATATTCTCATAAAAATTTACAGCTGAAGCTTCTACTAAATCGATAGAGCTATCTTGACTAACTCGCTTGGCTGCAATTTTCGGATTAAACATAAGGTCTTCTATAAAATTGGCCAAAGACGTGTAATTTGGGGGGTATTTATAAGTTTTGCCGGTGTAAGATTGAAACAAAGTTTTCCAGCTTTTTTTACTGAATTTGGGGAAGAACTTATCGGTAGAATTGTGATGATGAATACCATTTGAAAACCAAATTTTCTTAAGGTAGTTAGTGAAATGTAGAAACTCTTCTTCAGAGATAATATTGGGGTTATGTGTGGTGTAATTGGTGAAGATATTTTCTAAAACTTTACGAATCAATAAATTGTATTTGTAATGTTGGTCGAAGGTTATATCTCGCCCCGAAAGTGTAGCTTGCGAAAGAAAATATATAAGTTTTTTTTGTTGTAAAGGCATTTCTTCGAAACCAGGAACAAGGTATCTCATTATTTTAATATCGTCGAACTGTTCTAAAAGAAATTTGAAGTTATCTGTTTCCATGGTGGTTTTGTTTTAGTACAAAAGTAAGGTAAAAAGAAAAACCAACCCAAAGATTTTGAGCTGGCTTTTCTTGTTTGCTATAAAGTTATGTTTTATTGTCCTAAAGCTGCTTTACCTTCGTCGGTAATCATTTCTGGAGTCCATTGAGGTTCCCAAGTTAACTCGACTTCTACTTCGTAGTCGGTCCAAAACGATTTTACAGCCACTTCTACATGTTGCATAATAGTATCTCCTACAGGACATCCCCTTGCAGAAAGTGTCATTAATATATGGATATGCTTGTTTTCTTCGTATAAAGTTATGTTATAGATTAATCCTAAATCTACAATGTTTACAGCAACTTCAGGGTCAATAACTGTTTTTATTATCTGAAGTATATTTTGTTCTTCTTTCGATAAATTACTTGTATCTCTCATTTTTATTTTCTTTATGGTTGATATTATTTTTTAAATTCTGGTTTTTTAAGTGGTGTTGCATTTTCTTTATGTAGAATAATTGTAAAGGTATTGTAGGCGTATAGTAAGCCTGTAAGTACAAAGAATCCTGCAGCAATTTGTATAATTATTTCTTGCGATATTAGTAAGCCAATTATTAAACTAATAATAGAAATAATTACTGTGTAATAATGAGCATCGGCTACTTTTTCCGAATATAAATCGTTGGGTAAAGGAATTGTAAATTTCCCTACTTTGTCTTGGTATTTCTGAAGCCAAACAATGAATGGTAGAGTCTTATACATTTGGCCTAATATTAATATTGTGAAAAATCCAAAAATTAAACTTGCACTAAAAGCAAGGTAGATTTTGGAACTAAATATTGGATAGATATCGGAAATAATAATGGTAAGAATTCCTAGAATAACCGATACTACAAAAACAATAAATGCAAGAACAGAAAGTTTCATACCAATATCTAATTTTTTACGTAAACGCTTTTTGTAAGCACTTAAATTGTATTTAAAGAACATGGCCATTCCTATAAAAATAGGTAGAGCAAAAATACTTATCCAAGCCGTATTTGGGAAAAAGTATAAAAGAAATAGCCCTGCAACTAAACCTATGTTGACTAGAATGTAAGAACGTTCTAAACATTTTTTATTTAACTGATGTGCTATAAAAAACATAGGCATAAGAGTACTTGCGACACCAATAATAAGTAGCATAAACCAGCCAACCATTCCCATAAGAACGTGTACTTTAAGTAAGTCCATGCTGCTTGCAGAAACCCAACTATAAGATACATTAAATAGTATAAAAATGCCGAATAAAACAGTTGCTAGTAACCAAAAGGCAGAAGTAACAATAAACTTGTTCTCGATAGTTTTGTTGGCTGTTCTTTTAGCTGACATTAATACATTGTAAACAAAAAGAAGCATAGAAAGGATTAGAAATCCACCACCGGCATGTTTAATAATTGTTGGAGCAGTGTAACTTTCCCAAAAGCCCCATGTCATCATAGATACTCCAATGGTGAGTGTAACTAAGCTTGCATAAGCTAAACCCTCGCTGTATAGCTTAATTTCCATAACTACAGGAATTAACTGATACAGAGCTCCGAAGATAATCATTGTTACCCAACCCAAAATTAATATATGAACAATGCTTAGAACTTTAGGTCCAATATAACTTGTTGTTAAATCGCCAGCTGCAAAAAAGAGTAGAATAGAGGCGATAATAAAAGCGATAGCTCCTAAGGCATAATGGGGTAGAACCACCATTGGCGAAGGTGCATTCTTTGTACTTAAACCAGCTGCACTCATTTTTTATAAATAATTAGTTTAATATTATCGTCGTCGAGAGGCTGAGAAACATAAACAAAATCTCTGTCTTTTAGTTCTGGTAATAGATACTGAGGTAACTTTTTGTGGTGTACAAATAAAGCTTCATCTTTATTTAACTGTTCTAAATTTTCTAGAATAGTTACCATTGGCATTGGCATTTCCAAATCACGAACATCTACTTCGGTTAGTTTGCCAGAGTATTTCTTTTCGATACTTTCGAATGTATCTTCTACTTGTTTACCTTCGGTACTTCTGTTTTCAACTTCTCCATCACTAATTTTAGTAAGGTAAGTATGAACAATGCCTTCTTCGGGACGTTCAGTTTCGTACTCGTAACCTTTCTTTTTTAAGATGTTTAACAGAGGAATAGGTTCGAATGTGTTGATGATTAGAAGAGTTTCTGTAGCTTCATTAATTTCTCGTAATTCGTCCATTATTGCATTAAAAGGATCTACACCTCCATCTAATATAGGACGAACATCTAGTTGTACAATTTTATCTTTTTTCATGATTCTTAATTTATTATCTGTGATTCTAGTTTTATAAGGTGGCAAATATATGGCCTATATTTGCGTATTGCAATACCTAAATGTTGTGATTTTCTAAGAAGTAGTTTCCCAAGGCAATAACATGAAAAAAATGATAGGAAATTCTAGTCTAATTTTTTTCCAAAAAATAATTATAAAAATATGTTGTATAGTAGTTTTTTTACCTACTTTTGCTGTTCAGAATAAAAGCAAATTGTAATTTAGCAAAATGACTGATACAAAGACGTTTATAAAAAGTGTAGCCATTGCCATATTCATGGTTTTTGCATTACCTCTCGCAGCTAATAACGACGAGGTGCATCACGAAGGAGAAAATCACGAAGCTTCTACACATGTAGAGGGTGGTGAAAATCACGAATCGCATGAGGCTGAAAAGTTTGTTCCTGGCGATTTTATTATGAATCATATTGCAGATGCTTATGAATGGCATATTGCCGAATATGATGGTGAGCATTATAGTATCCCTCTTCCAATAATTGTTTACAGTGAGACTTCTGGATTAAATGTTTTTATGTCTAGTAAATTTCATCATGGACACGAAGCTTATAATAATTTTGTTATACCAAGCGAAGGTGTAAATGCAGGTAAGGTTGTCGAAATAGTAGAAGGAGAAGAGGTTTTGCCTATCGATATTTCAATTACAAAGAATGTATTATCTTTATTTGTAAGCCTTATTATTATTATGTGGTTGTTTTTTGGGATTGCAAAGTCATACAAAAGAAATCCTAATTCAGCACCAAAAGGCGTTCAGTCTTTGTTAGAGCCTATTATTATTTTTATTCGCGACGATGTGGCTAAAGCATCTATTGGTGAAAAGAATTATTTAAAATACACACCTTTTTTACTAACCATTTTCTTCTTTATTTTTATTAATAACTTAATGGGATTAATTCCAATTTTCCCATTTGGAGCTAACTTAACAGGAAATATTGCGGTTACATTGGTTTTAGCTTTGTTTACTTTTGTGATAACAACAGCAGTGGCAAACAAGAATTATTGGGTACATATTATCAACGCTCCAGGCGTGCCTTGGTGGTTGAAGTTTCCAATTCCTTTAATGCCAGTTGTAGAAATAATGGGTGTATTTATTAAGCCTTTTGTATTAATGGTTCGTTTGTTTGCAAACATTACAGCTGGGCATATTATTGCGTTAGGATTTTATAGCTTGATTTTTATTTTTGGTGAAATGTCGACAGGATTAGGATATGGAGTATCTGTAGTTTCTATAGCATTTACAATATTTATGACTGTGTTAGAATTATTAGTAGCTTTTATTCAAGCGTATGTATTTACCTTGTTATCGGCACTATATTTTGGTATGGCAACAGAAGAAGCTCACTAAAATTATGAGTTTTAAATTTTGAATTAAAAATGAAGATTAAATGTTAGGGAAATTAACTTTCAACGCTGAGTTTACGAAGCGTAACTTTTAACCTTCAACTATGAATAAGTATTTATTAATTTTTTAACAATTATAGATTATGTTATTAACAATTTTATTACAAGCAGCAACTTACGCAGCATTTGCTAAAATGGGTGCTGGTATTGGAGCTGGATTAGCTGCAATTGGAGCAGGTATCGGTATCGGTGGAATTGGTGGAAAAGCAGTAGAAGCTATTGCTCGTCAGCCAGAAGCTGTTGGAGATATCCGTTCTAACATGATTATCGCTGCTGCGCTTGTAGAGGGTGTTGCCTTCTTTGCGATTGTAGTTACACTTTTAATTGTATTTATGTAGGCTTAGCTTACTTGCAATTAATAGCAGTAAAAAATAAACTTGCAGCTCGATGCGGTTGGCACTGCTGCAAGTTTTTAAAAAGAAATTTAAAAATTAAATTAGGTTAATATTTAAGGAGAGAGGTAAAACTTTTCACCTTTGAAACAGTGATTTAGGAACTGTAACCTTTTAACTAAATAGAAATATGGGATTAATAACTCCGGGTATAGGTTTGATTTTTTGGATGTTGGTAACATTCACAACCGTAATGTTTTTGTTGAAGAAATTTGCATGGAAGCCTATTTTAAGTACGCTTAAAGAAAGAGAAGATTCAATTGAGAATGCTCTTAAAGCAGCTGCTGATGCTAAATTACAGATGGCAAAGTTAAAATCGGATAACGAGCAGGTTTTAGCAGAAGCTAGAAATGAGCGCGATGCCTTATTAAAAGAAGCTAGAGAAACTCAAGATATGATTATCTCTGAAGCTAAAAACAAGGCGAAGGAAGAAGCTGACAAAATGATTGTTGCAGCGCAAGCAGCTATTCAAAGTGAGAAAGCATCTGCTTTAGAATCTATGAAGGAGCAAATTGTTACTTTATCTATCGAGGTTTCGGAAAAGATTCTTCGTAAAGAATTATCAGCAGAATCTAAACAATCGGATTTAGTTAGCGATTTAGTAAAAGACATTAAATTAAACTAGTGTCTTGGACACCTTTATTATAAGACTATGAATTATAGTAAAATAGCAGTTCGTTACGCCAAAGCAGTATTCTTGTTAGCTGAAGAAAAAAAGCAGTTAAAAGAAATTGCTGACGATATGGACACACTCATGAAAGTAGAGAAAGAGGTTCCTGAAATCTTGGACTTATACAATAATCCTATTTTATCGTCAACCGATAAGAAAAAAGTAATAGCTGGTCTTTTTGGAAAATCGTTTAATGAGATTAGTATAAATTTTCTAAATCTTATTATTGATAATAAAAGAGAACAACATATTTCTGGTGTAGCAAGAAACTATACAAAAAGATATAGAGAACATTTAGGAATCAAGAATGCTAAATTAACAACAGCTGTTAAAATAGATGATTCTAAACGTAACGAGATTATCGAAATTGTTAAAAAAGCATACAATGCTGAAGTTGAATTAGAGTCGCAAGAAGACGCTAGTTTGATAGGAGGCTTTGTGTTACAAGTAGAAGATTTGCAATTCGATGCAAGCATTTCTACGCAGTTAAAGAATATTAAACAAGAATTATTGAGTTAATAAGGATAAAGGTGAAAGTATACTTTTCAACTTTTTAACTTTTCAACTATAAAAATTAAAATAAGTTATGGCTGATATCAAACCGGCAGAAGTATCGGAAATATTAAAAAAACAGCTTGAAGGCTTTAAGTCATCGGCAGAACTTTCGGAAACGGGGTCTGTTCTTCAAGTAGGTGATGGTATTGCACGTGTTTATGGTTTAAATAATGTGCAAGCAAACGAAATGATTGAGTTCGCAGATGGTACTATGGGTATCGTTATGAACCTTGAAGAAGACAACGTTGGAGCTGTATTATTAGGACCAACTGAAGGCATCAAGGAAGGCGATTCGGTAAAAAGAACAAATCAAATTGCATCTATTCCTGCAGGAGAAGGTGTTGTTGGTCGTGTTATTAATTCTATTGGTGAGCCTATTGATGGTAAAGGTCCGATAGAAGGAGAAACTTACGATATGCCTTTAGAGCGTAAAGCTCCGGGAGTTATTTATCGTCAGCCAGTAACAGAGCCTTTGCAAACAGGTATTAAGTCTATCGACTCTATGATTCCAATTGGAAGAGGTCAGCGTGAGTTGATTATTGGAGACCGTCAGACAGGTAAAACTGCAATTGCTATTGATACTATTATCAATCAGAAAGAATTTTACGATAAAGGCGAAACTGTTTATTGTATATATGTTGCAATGGGACAAAAAGGTTCTACTATTGCCAACTTAACAAAGCAGTTAGAAAAAGCTGGTGCAATGGCTTATACAACTATTGTTGCAGCTAACGCTTCTGACCCTGCTGCACTTCAGTATTATGCTGCTTTTGGTGGAGCTGCTATTGGAGAGTATTTTAGAGATACAGGTCGTCCTGCATTAATTATTTTTGATGATTTATCGAAACAAGCGGTATCTTACCGTGAGGTGTCTTTATTACTTCGTCGTCCTCCAGGACGTGAGGCTTATCCTGGTGATGTATTTTATCTACACTCAAGATTATTAGAGCGTGCAGCAAAGATTATCGATAATGACGAAATTGCTGCTCAAATGAACGACTTACCAGATAACCTTAAACCAATGGTTAAAGGAGGAGGTTCGTTAACAGCTCTTCCTATTATCGAGACACAAGCAGGTGACGTATCGGCATATATTCCTACCAATGTAATTTCGATTACTGATGGTCAGATTTTCTTAGAGTCAGATTTATTCCTTTCGGGAGTTCGTCCTGCTGTAAACGTAGGTATTTCTGTATCTCGTGTAGGAGGTTCTGCTCAGATTAAGTCGATGAAGAAAGTGGCTGGAACATTAAAGTTAGACCAAGCACAATATCGTGAGTTAGAGGCATTCTCTAAATTTGGTTCAGACTTAGATGCTGCTACAAAAGCAATTCTTGACAAAGGAGCTAAGAACGTAGAGATTCTAAAACAAGCACAATACACACCATTTACTGTAGAAAAGCAAGTTGCAATTATTTATTGTGGAACAAAAGGATTATTATCCGATGTGCCTTTAGATAAAGTAAAAGAGTTTGAACGTGACTTTATTCAAGCATTAGAGCTTAAACATCAAGATACTTTAGATGCTTTAGCTGCTGGAAAATATACAGACAACGAAACAAAAGTATTAGATGAGGTAGCAGCAAAGGTTGCATCTTCGTTTAAAGCATAAAAGTTTAAAGATAAAGTTTAAAAGGTAAGGTTGTAAAGTTAACTTTCAACCTTAACCTTTAACCTTCAACCTTATAAAGGATGGCAAATTTAAAAGAAATACGTACGAGAATATCTTCGATTACTTCGACAAGGCAAATTACAAGTGCTATGAAAATGGTATCGGCAGCTAAGTTGAAGCGAGCACAAGATCATATTACTCAGTTAAGACCTTATTCCGAAAAGTTATCTCAAATTTTAGAAAACATTTCATCTGGTCTTTCAGGAAGTGATAGTATTTATACAAAATCTGGCGATGGTAACAATGTATTAATTGTTTCAATTTCGTCGAATAGAGGATTATGTGGTGCGTTTAATGCTAATATAATTAAGCAAACAAAAGTATTAATTGAAGATACTTACAAAGACAAAAGCATTACACTTTTAACAGCTGGAAAGAAAGTTACGGAAGCTTTTAAACATACAGAATATGCTTTGCATGGTACAACATTACCACGTAACCTGGATTATATTTTTGATGATTTAACGTTTGAAAATGTTTCAAAAATTACAGAAACATTAATGGATGTATATTCGCATCATCAGTTCGACAGAGTGGTTATTGTATATAATCAGTTTAAGAATGCTGCTGTTCAGAATGTAATGGTAGAGCAATTGTTACCTGTTGTTGTTGAAGAAAGTACTAATGAGTCTAATTCGGATTATATTTTTGAGCCTAATCAAGAAGAGATTATTGAAAACTTAATTCCTAAAGCATTAAAAATCCAGATGTTTAAAGCTATTTTAGATTCTAATGCGTCTGAACATGGCGCTCGTATGACTGCTATGCATAAGGCAACCGATAATGCTGGAGAATTATTAGACAATCTTACTTTACAATATAACAAAGCACGTCAGGCTGCAATTACTAACGAAATTTTAGAAATTGTTGGTGGAGCAGAAGCCTTGAACGGATAATAAAAAATAAAAAACAAATGAAGCCGTCTTGAAAAAATCAAGACGGCTTTTTTATAAGTATAAATTTGTACTAAAAGCTAAATAGTTTTTATCTTTAAAAAATGGTAGCACAGTCCAATAAAGCAAAAGAATTTCTTACTGCATCGGAAAAAAAAGCCTTCGATTTAAAGCATCGGGAAACCATACGCTTTAATATGGGAAAGTACAATGTTGCTTTTGCCAATGGACTTAGTCAGTTTTCCGATTTAGAATCTGCTAAACAAAAGATAGCTAGCCTTAAACGTAAAGCCATTCAAGATTGGGATAAATATTTATTGCAATTCGAGGCACAATTTACAAAAAATGGTGGAGAAGTAATTTGGGCAGAAACAGGTGACGACGCTGTAAAATCGGCATTAGAGATAATACAGAAGCACGAAGGTAAAACACTGGTTAAAAGTAAGTCGATGACTACCGAAGAGATAGAGCTTAACGATTATCTTGAGAAGGAAGGAGTAGAAGTTGTCGAAACTGATTTAGGGGAATATATTGTACAGATTGCAGGTGAAAAGCCTTATCATATTGTTACACCGGCTATGCATAAGTCGAAAGAAGATGTAGCTGAATTATTCAATAAAGAATTTGATTTACCTATAGAAAGTACACCTCAAGATATAACACAATTTGTCCGAGAAAAGCTTCGTAAAAAGTTTACCTCAGCAGATATTGGAGTTACTGGAGGGAACTTTTTAGTAGCCGATGTTGGAGGTGTAGCATTGACCGAAAATGAAGGTAATGGTGTAATGACTACTTCGTTCCCGAAGATACATATTGCCATTGTTGGAATAGAAAAGATAATTCCCGAGTTGAAAGATTTACACTATTTTTGGCCTCTTCTGGCAGCACATGGTACAGGACAAAATATTACATCTTATAGCTCTGTATTTACTGGAGCAAAAAGAGGTAGAGAGATTGATGGACCAGAGAAGATGTATGTTATTCTATTAGATAATGGTCGTTCAGAATTATTTCAAGAAAAAGAACAAAGTAGAGCTTTAAATTGCATTCGTTGTGGTGCGTGTTTAAATGTTTGTCCTATTTATAAAAATATAGGAGGATACACTTACGAAAGTACATATAGTGGACCAATTGGATCGGTTATTACACCACATTATAAAGGTTTTGGAGTATTTAAGCATTTAAGTTTTGCTTCGACACTTTGTGGAAAATGTACCGAAGTCTGTCCTGTAAAAATAGATCTCCACGATTTGTTATTGTACAATCGGAAAAAAGCTGTAGAGGAAAGCTCTAACTTTTTATGGGACACAGCAATGTTTGGCTATAGAACAGTTATGAATTCTCGTTCTAAACTAGATTTGGTAAATGGAAAAATAGCCAATAGTTCTTTGCAATTATTAATGCATTCCAATTGGGGGAAACATAAAAAGATGCCTAAGGTAGCTAATCAATCGTTTAGCAAACAATATAGAAAATCTGAAAAATAACGGTCCATAAGACTAATATATGAAAGAAATTAATTCTCAGAAAAAATACGATGTAATAATTATTGGTGCTGGGATTAGTGGATTAATGTCATCGGCTTTATTGAGTAAAGCAGGACTCTCTGTGGCTGTTTTCGAAATGGATGCACGTCCTGGAGGATACATGGCAGGTTTTAATCGTAAGGGATTTCGGTTCGATTCGGCTATTCATTGGCTTAATGATTGTGGACCAGAAGGTTTGTTAACTAAGGAATTTAAAATAATTGGTAACGATTATCCAAAATCTCCTCAGCAATCGGATATAAGACGTTTTGTTAGCGATGAATTTAATTATTTAGTAACCAATCATCCAGATGATTTAAAAGAACAATGGATTAAAGAATTCCCTGAAGATAAAAAAGGAATAGAACGTTTCTTTAGAGATGCCAAGCGAATTGCAAAGTCTTTCGACAAACATATTAACTTAAGTCGAACCATGGATACTATGAATTTGTTTAGAAAAGCAATTCATGGACTGAAAATGTTAGATTTTGCTATCCCATTTATCCCTCTTATTCGATTCTCAGGAGATAAGGGTGTAAAAAAGGGACTTAGTAGATATTTTAAATCGGAGAAACTAAAACGTGTTTTTGCATCTGAGCCAGATGTTTTATCTTGTTTAATTCCTATTTCTTGGGCCTATTCCAATAATTTTCAGAAACCCCCAATGGGCGGAAGTCAAGCTTTCCCTGAATGGCTACATTATGCTAGTGACCAATTAGGAGCAGATGTTTTTTTTAAATCGCGAGTTACAGAAGTTTTATTAGAAGAAAATAAGGCTGTAGGTGTAAAATTAGTTCGAAAGAATCAGACTGTTGAGGTTAGAAGTAATTATGTTGTAGCTGCTTGCGATTTAGAAACTTTATTCGAAAAGATGTTACCCAAAGGTAGTATTCCTGATCAGAAAATTAAGAGCCTAAAAGAAGCTGAATTGTATGCTTCTGCATTAACCGTATCTATTGGTTTGGATTGTCCGGCAGAAGAGCTTGGCTTGGGTGAAGAAAATATTTATTTAGCAGATTCAAGTTTGTCGCGAGAAATTTTAGGAAAAGGAGAACCTCTCACAACAGGTATTCATATTTTAGCCCCTTCGGTGACAGATAAAAGCTTAGCTAAACAAGGTAAAGGAACTCTTACTTTATTCACACCAGCTTTTATTGAGCAAAATAATTATTGGGAGTGTGATAAAGATGAGCAAGGAAATTTTGTAAGAACCGAAAAATATCGAAAATTAAAGAACGAAATTGCAGATATTATTATTAATCGAGTTGAAGAGAAACTTATTCCTAATTTACGTCAACATATAGAATTGATTGATGTTGCAACGCCG
>Ga0256827_10001763_pt1 | contig 13942 bp, 13 predicted proteins | sample CV84metaG_FD_185977 | JGI IMG/M metagenome (GOLD analysis project Ga0256827, IMG submission 185977) | Hydrothermal vent microbial communities from East Pacific Rise, Pacific Ocean - CV84 | ecosystem: Environmental > Aquatic > Marine > Hydrothermal vents | place: Pacific Ocean: East Pacific Rise... | reverse complement strand
TAATCAGCAATAGTATGGTTATTAAACTGCTGTAATGGATGGTTTAACTCTTTATTATAAACCAAAGTAATAGGTTGTGAAAAAAAGTTAAAAGAGAGCGATTTATACCCTTGCTCTACAGGAGGTATTTGAGGTAAAACAGCTCTTCTCTCTCTTGGTGGATGGGTAGGAAGAATAACAACCTTTGGGGTATTATCTATAATTTTTGGTGTTACTGGAGCAGGTGGAATAACTGTTGGTTTAGGATTATGATAAGAAGGCTTAATTGTTGTATCAAAGCCCTTCCACTCTTTTCCTAACGCTTTTGCAAAATCTTTATCCATTTGAGTGGTAAAGCTTTTGTATTCTTCATCCATTGAGGCAATAAAATCATCGTAAGATTCGGCTTGAATGGTTACTGTAACAAACAAAAGGGTAAGTAAAATTATACTTTTTTTCATTTTTATATTCCTAAAAGATTTTCTATAACTTCTTCATTTGCCAATCTTTTTTCAAAGTTTTTAAGTGTAAAGTTTTTAGCTTGTTGATAACTTGTTCGTGATTTTGCACCTACAATAAGACGACTTTTACCAATGGTTGTTCCATTTGATTTCACTGTTAATTGAATGGTTGCTTTCAAAATATTATTACCCAACAATTTAAGTTTTTTTTCCATAACATCAACAGAAATAGTAATGTTTGAACTACCTTCTGTTGTTCTAAACCCTTTTGAAGCAATCTGTTCAACCAACGTATTTTGATATGCTTTATCGTTCCCTTCAATTGAAAAAACAATATTTGACTGGTACTTCTCCATTGTTTTTTTTATGGTTAAAAGCTTTGAAATATAATCATCTACAGAACTATTTGGTGCAAAATTTTGTACAATCGAACAGTTAATAAGATCTTTATCATTAATCTGTTTAATAGCTTTATTATACTTTTTTACTGTTGCTATAGGGTTTTTATGTTCAGCAGATAAAAGTTGATTATATTGTGCAATATTGGTATCTATTTTTTTAAGTAAAAGTTTTGCATTTAACGCTTTATCAACCTCAACCAAAACAACATATTTATCATCAGATATTTTTTTCTCTTTTTTGACTTTATAGTTACTAAACTCAATTTTTTCAACATGATTACTAATGGTTCGTGTTGACTCCTTATTGTACTCCTCTTCATTATTTTCTACTTTACGTTGCGTATGAATGGTTGAAGTCGACTCTACAGAAACTTTAATTTTTGAAGCAATCTCATTGAGTGCATTACTCACGGCTTCCTCTTTTGTAGTACCACTTTTTGTTCCATAAGAGTATTGTGCTGTATCACTTTTTGTTTGATTAAACCAATCAGGATAGGATGGAGACCCCACACAACCTATATTTATAATAAGTAACAGTAAACCAATGAAAGTTTTTTTTATCATTTCTTTTCCTTTATTAACAACTCATTAAGACCAATACCCATGTTTGAGTATTGGTTAAAATCAATGGTTAAAAGCCTAGAAGCTTACCAACATCAACAGTTTTTCCTAATTTAGACCAAGTTCCCTCTTTATAGATAACTTTTACATAATCCCCCTGTTTAATGGTTGCATCATCTTCAAGATCGGTTACCATCACCCAACATTTGGTATTGGTAATTTTATTGGTTACTTCACCCTCTCCAATTTGTACAGGACCATCATTGGTCATGGTAAAGATATTAACCTCATCTCCATTTTTTACCCCCTGTTTTTTACCCACACCAACTTCAATAATTTTAGTGTCTCCATCTTTTTTCATTTTTGAAATATATGCTTTTGGAGTAAAGAAACTTTTCAATGTATACGCAACAGAATCCATTGCTTCTGCCCCAGCTTCTCTCTCTAATGTTCCATTACTCGCTTTTGCATCTCTTGGACTTCTTGCTTGTTCTGAAGAGCTACTACACTCATCAAATGATTTTGTCTCTTGCTCTTGAAGTTCAGGAAGTGAAAATACTTTCAATGTTCCTTGTACACATGCTTCATACTTAATTGAAGGTGCAGTGTAATGACTCTTTCCATCTTTATCTACATAACTACTCGCTTCTGTAAACTTATTTGTATAGGTAACATTGCTTAATTGTCCAGATACAAGATAGTTTGCTTGTCCTACATCTTCTCCAAGCTCTTTTCCAACCTCTGCTGCTTTTATCTCTTTACTTAAGATTTTTTCATAATTATCACTTGAAATACGTTTTAAGACACGAACATTTTTATTTTCAGAAAGTTCTTTATTGATATTACTGGCTAAACTCTTCCCTAAGTTGATTTTCTCTGCATTTGCAATACCATTATTATCAATATTCATAATAATAATTTTAGCAGTTCCTGCCTGTTTCTTTTTTGCAGTAGCAAATTTTGATTTGGTTAAACTAACTTTTTTGTAATCTTTCAAATTTATTGATGGTCCACCCATACAACCTGTCAAACCAAACCCCATACCTAATAATACCGATACACTAACCAGTGAAAAATATTTTTTTCCCATTTTTTTACTCCTAAAAAATAAATTAACTAACCATCCTAAAATAGCTGTATTAAATACTCCAAAAAGTACTTAATACATCTGTTAATAGAAAATAATCTTTATTACCTTAAAATATTATCTTAAATAAATGTTATCCTTATTTCTATTAAAAAAATATCAGATTTAAAAAAAAGTATTATTTTTATCCATATTTTTTTATTAACAAGAGATAGTCTATTTTTTTTAGTTTTTTAATATTCTATATTGCTTTAAGTTGCGTAAAAAACTATCTTTTTTATATTTTTTATCTTTTTTTTTAAAAAGATTTCTATTACAAAGGTAAAAGGAGTTACCTTTGTAGATTTTATAAATATTTAATTAAGAAAATGTGAAACTAATTAAATATTATTTATCAATTAAAACTTATAGTTTACATTAAGTCCTAATCCATAATAAGAGGTAGAAAGCTCCCATTCTCGACCATAACCATCTGTTTCTGATTCCCATGCAATATAATTATAATTTAACTCTGCACCTAAGTTTAAATTTGGCATTACTTCATAATATGCACCCAAACGAATTCGTCCACCAATTCCTGTCTCTATATCTGCATCTGACATACTGTTGGTTGATAATCCCAATCCTGCATATGGACTAAAAGCACCCATAGGAAAAGCATGAATATAATCAAGACCAACTCTTGTTACATCATCATCTTCTAGACTTAATGCTCCATAAGAGAGTTCTAAACTACCATTTGGAATTATTGTATAACCTACATGTAATCCAAATGATGAAGTAGAAAGCGTATCACTCTCTGCATAAGCTTTGTCATCAACCGTAATTTCATGTGTTCCTGAACCTGCTTCAAAATCCAATCCTGCATAAAATCCTTCTGCATGAAGTGATAAACTACTCAATATAATTAAACTTAAAATTCTTTTTTTCACGGTTTTTCCTTTGTTAAATAAACTTTATTAAGAAAATCTATAAACACTTTACTAGGTAATAGAGACATCTATCTTTAGATGAACAATATAACTGGTTAATGGTTTATCTATTACGATATTTCTTGCTTCGTCGTCTACTATTTCATAATAGACTTTTTGACCTATTCTAATAAGAGAACTGCTTAACCACTCTCCTATATGAAAATAGTACCTCTTTCTATCCACTCCCACTATCTCTCCCTCTTTTGTCTCCCTATTAAAAAGGAGTATATTTCCAATCATTTCAAACCTTTGTTATTGAAAATTTAGAGATTTAGTTTTACTCATAACAAATAAGTAAATTTTGGTTGAAACCTATTAAAATTCAACAAGATAATCTGCTATAATATTTATTCATTCAAAAAAAAATATTTTATACAAAGTACTTTTTATGTTCTTAATAGATTTCAGTTATTATTATAGTATTTATCGAGCGAATAGCTTTAGAAATATTTGGTTAATTTCTAGTTAATTTTAATAAAAATAAATAAAAAAAATTTCAAAGGTAGGGAGATAAAATGAGTGCCAACTATAAATGGAAAGAGAATTTTAAAGGAAAATTATACGATAATAAAGTTAAATTGGCGTATATTCAAAAAAGATTAAATCTGGCAACAAAAGATATGGCGAAAAGACTAGAGGTCTCTTCTGCCTTTATCTCAAAACTTAAAAACCCATTCGATACGACAACAAGACTTCGTAGTCTACATATTTATGCTATCTGTTTTTCATACAATATCCCTTTAGAGATTTTTGAAAATAGTGACATAGATACCACAGATAAAATTGATGAGATTCTTAATCAACATCATAAAGAGAATGCAATTTTTCATTATAATAAAGAGATACTAAATAAACTTGTAGGAACATGGTATATGTATAGCTATCCCAGTAATCTACGATTAACAGATATTTGGGAGACAAAAACAACTTTTTATGATGATTATAGAGTAGAAGATGAGCATCAAAATCAAGGAACAATAAATATTGGTCAAAATCAAACCATCATTCTTAAAGAGAGTAATGGCAGTAAAAATATAACCTCTATTACCTTTGATAATTCACGAATCTTCTATAATGTTTTTCTTTTTTCACGTGTCTCAAAATCAAACAGTATGAACAAAGAACTTTTTAACTTTGGATTATGCTCAAGAAAAAGACTAAAAAAAGCGTTGGTAAAAGAGATTTTAGGAGATATAAATAAAGTTCAATTACAGATGAATTATACTCTCTTAGAACGGGTTAGTTTGGCTATTGAAATGGATGAATAGAGGAAAATTAAAAGAGTTAGAGAAAAAGCTCTAACTTTTCCTATTAAATCTTATTAACTTTTACATCAAGCCAAAATAAACCTGTATTAATAAAAACATAAAAGCGTTATCTATTCAACCATTCACTAAAATTCCCCCAATTTTTACTTTTATATTAATCGTTCTTTGAGTAGAATTGATACTAATTTATAGTATATCAAGGACTTTAACAATGAAACAACAATTTATGCAAGATTTACAAAGAATATATGACGAGCTTCAAATTAGACAGAAGTCTCTTAATGATTATTATAGACTCTTAGATGGAGAGCATAATGAAGCCAAAATATTAATTGAAAATTTTTTAGAAAGAATGGGATTAACTCTAAATCCAGAGACAATAATGGCATCATTAACACGGGTGGTCAACTTAAGAGAAGATGCTTTAGATCAAGTACTTCAAAAGGAAGGCTTTTCTGAAGATGAAATTATTGCTAAAAAAGAGGAAGCATACTTGTTTGTTAAAGAGATGCACTTAACACGACATGAATATTTAATTGCATGGATAAAAGCCGAAGATTTATTAACCCCTTTCTATCAGACATTAATTGAAAATATTCACTATATTGGAGAATCTATAAGCAAATGGCAATCAGAATGGACTGCCACCATTATTAATGGAGTCAATCGTGACCTACTTCAAGAGTACAATAATGATGAACAAGCAATCTTTACAATGCTACAAGAGGAAGAGCTATTAGATTTAGACCCTAATGGCGAAGTTGGAGATAGATGTTATTCTGTATTGGTTCAAAATGACAGAGGAGAGTATCGTTCAGTAGCTTACAGTGAAGTATTTTCAGAAGAGGTAACCTCTTTGGTCTCAACCATTGAAGATTGTATCGAAGCGTTGAGTGTGGAACAAGATGATGTATTTAACCAAAAAGATGCGTGGATTAGTTATTTTGTAGCATTAAAAAAGGCATTTGCAGGACATCAACCCAAACAACTTATTGGACTTTGGGCAAATGTAGATAGAGCATGGATGAAAATTACAACTCCTTTACAAGTGGGACACCCATTAGAGTATTATGAAGATCACTTTAGAAAAGCTGTTGCATTAGAGTGGGATTTAAGAATTGTTAATCCTGCTTTACAGAGTGGTTCAATGACACGAAGTAATATTAAAGCTTTCTCATCTAAATTGGCTCAAGAGTTAGAGGGAGATGTTAACTCAACCATTGAAAAGAACATGTTACAAGTAGATGAGACACAACTCTATATAGGACAACCAATGATGTACTACGGAGCAGAGTTAAATGGTCTCTTTTCAGCACAAGTTGTGCCTAATGATGAACAGGTCTCAGCAGAGCTTGGAAAAAAGATATTTGCCTATGCCGATTTTGTAATGGAGAGTAAAAAAGCAAAACCAATTATGGAACTTACCGTCGAGACAATGGGATTAGAGTTTGTAGAAGAGCAACGAAAACTAATTGAGACAAATCCAAATTTATGGCAAGAGATTTATGATATATCTACCATTGGTCATGAGTTTGGACATATTTTATGGATTGATGGTGATACAGAGATGGTTATGAACCAAACAGGTCAATTTAAAAATATAGAAGAGTTTAAAGCTACCTCTGGTGGATTAATGGCATTTTTTGAGAATGAGAAAGAAGAGTTGATTAAACCGATGGTCAATGATTTGGTTTCTCGTGCAGTAGGTCTTATGGCATGGCGTGAAGTAGGAGAAGTATTGCCATACTACTGTGAAGGATTAATTCATTTAGATATTCTTTTTAACTCAGGAATTATCAAGTATGAGAAAGAGATTAAAATTGATTATAGCAGATATGAAGAGATGAAAAAACTCTATCAAAATGCCTATAAATCTTTGGCTCAACACTATATTGATAAAAAAGATGCTTCAATCTATCTAGAACAGTACACGAAAAAGTCTGAAACTGTCTATCTTCCTATAAATAATCAAATTTCTGATTTTGTAGAGACCTATTATGGTCGATATAAAGAGATTGGTCAAAAGGTTTACACCATCTAACCTTATAAGTCTTATTTAAGTATAATTTTCATAAATAAAAACAATAAGGTTTAGATAAAAAATGAGTAAATTATTAGAAACAGATATAAATGAACAATTACTAGAGATATTTGGGCAATACAATCTTCAATTTGAAAAAATAGAAGATTTCTATTTTTCTAACAACCAATTTCCTGGAATTACAGGACAAGTATTTGAGATGGAACGCTATGAGGAGTCGGTTGTTGTTCAAGTAGACATTCACATTCTACTACCTGAACAGACCATTATTGAGTCGTTTGTAGGTCATGCACTCTCTGTAGAAGAGGCAATGGCTGAAGCATTGGAGCAGTTTCAGGTTAATGTACTACATGTACTCATATCTGCATTTTGGGAAGAGGCTAAACAGGTTGAAAATGGTGTTGGTTTAGAGCAGTGGTATATTAATGGTCATCGTTGGCAAGCCATTGTCGGTAACTATGGATATAGAGGAACAGCAGAGATAAATGATGTAGTATTAGATGAACTTTTTGAAACAATAAAAGAGGAGATTCACGCACTGCCATTAGAGAAAGACATTTATGCTATTCGTTCGGTCTATACCAATGTTGGTGATGGTAGAAAAGTGGTAGAAGCACTTTTAAATAATGAAGAGTTTCCTTCTTTAGAAAATGCTATTTTAAATCTTCCATGGAAAATATTAGATGAGGATTACTCAATAAGAAACCTTATTATAGTAATGAAATTGGAATCATAATTATCTTTTAGAGGGATATTCAATTAGATTAAAACATTATTAAACATTTTTTAGTTATTATTAACAAATTAAGATTTATAAGGAGTTTATAATGGCTATTAATGGATATGTGAATCAAATACTTGATAGTCCTGCTTATGTATTTGATGAGATTATTGGTAAATTAATTGGAAAAAATATAGAAAATGCCAAGGTTGAACTGCTTCGTCATACTACAGATGTGGACAATGTTTTATTTGAGGCAATTAAATCTGTAATTGAAGATTTAAAAGAAGAAGAGAACATCATTAGCAGATTTTTTTATAATATTTTTGGTATAGAATTAAGAAGAAATAAACGACGTGAACAACTTATCGTTTTAGGAAGCCAACTAAAGACACAACACTCTAAAGTAAAATCGGAACTTTTTAGAATTTATAGACAGACAGAGCGTTTGTCTCTTAGTATTAGCGACTTAAAACGGTTAGAAGAGAGTTTCCGTGGAAAAAATATCTATTTTCAAAATGAACAGACATTAAATAAAAGTAAATTTTTCATCTCTGAAATAGAGAATAAAATTATACTTTTACAAAAATATCAAGACTCTCTAGAGTCAAAACATCACTCTGTAAGTGATATAGAAAAAGTATACAGTACTCTTGTTAAAAAAATTCCACGCTACCATGAATTGCAAGAGGAGTTCTATTTACATCTTCTTCCAGCCACACGAGTAAAACAGAGAAATTAAGTGATATTTTCTATTTTCTAATAATTAGATGTTTTATAAAATCACAAAGACATCTAAACTCTCTATTTTTGGTTAGTTTTTCCATATACTCTCGATAGGTTAATCCCTCTTCATCTAAAAATGCGTGAAGATACTCTAACGAAGCATTCACATCATGCTCCTCTTCTATTGCCAACATCATTTTATAAACAGGTTCTATCTCTTTTATTACATGGTCTGGAGCTTGTTTTCCATAAGCAACATATGAGATAATATTATGGTCTCTATCTCTTTGTACTTTCCAGTTTATTAATGTCCAGTAGTAGTGTCCATCATTTGTTTTATTTTTTAAAATAGCTTGAATTGGTAATCCTTGCTCTATGATTGACCATATAATTTTAAAGATTGCTTTTGGCATATCAGGATGTCTTACAATATTGTGAGATTTATGTATAACAGAAGCACCTTCAAAACCATTCACTTTAGAAAAAGTTGGATTGTGATAGATGATATTACCTTTTAAATCGGTTCTTGAAACAATGATTTCTTGTGTTGCACATCTGACCTCTTTCACTCTTATAGGTTGTTCTATTTTTTGCATAAAGCTACCCTTTCTATTTAAATTAAAAATATTATTTAAAAATATTATACTTTGTTCATAATTATTTTATGGTTAGAATTGATGATATAGGGTTATTTTTTAAATTAAAATCGAAATCAAGATTTTATTTTAGACAAACATAGTATCATTAAGTAAGAGTTTAGTTTAAAAAAGCAATCTAAACTTGACAAGATTTAAGATTATTATTATAATCCAAAATAATAGAAGAATAGGATAATAATGGATTTTGATACTTTAGCAAACTATGCTGATATAACGGCTATACCCCTTGCGCTCATTGGTGTTTTGTTAATTGTCGACCAATTAAAAATGGCAAGAGAAGAGAGTGAACGTGATCATCAACGACGACAAAACGAAATGACACTCAATGCCTACAATACCGTCCGTGGAGATTTACGAGATACCATTAGGCGAGTTAGGCTAAGACTCCATCTTGCAGATATGTTTGATGAATTTACAGATGAAAACTTAAAGCAGATTATGACAGATAAAGCACTCAGAGATGATGTTGCAAAGATGTTGGGTTTCTTAAATAAATTTGCTGTAGGTATAAAACATGATGTCTTCAATATTGAACTGGTCAACGACTTGGCAGGAAAACTTTTTATTCGAACCTTTAAACAGTTTAGACCCTATATTGAAGAGGTTCGAAAAGATTACGATAACTTTTATAAAGATTATGAAGAGCTTGTTGTACAACTGGAATATATTCGTTATGGTAGTAAAACAGCAGATGCCTCAGAGACCATAACGTTTAATCATAGCCATGCACCTGAACACTACCATTTTCCAAGTGATTTTGGAAGGTATCTATTTACTGTTTTTAAGGCTTAAACCAACTTTACCTCTCTCTTGATCAATTGAAACTACTTCTATTTGTGGTAGATATTGATTGACTGAAAGTACTTCCAAAGGGTGTGAAATTCGATTTTGACTCATTTTAGAGATATGAATCATCCCATCATTCTTTAACCCAATATCTACAAATGCTCCAAAATCAACAATATTACGCACAACTCCCGAAACCAAGCTCCCTTCATGTAACATAGATATATCGGTTAAATCATCTTTAAATGGAATCGTAGGTAACTCTTCTCTTGGATCAAAACCAGGTTTGTTTAACTCTTTGATAATATCTTTAAGTGTAGGCTCTCCAATACCAAACTGGTTGGCTAATTTTTGAGTATTACTCCTGTCACTAATTTTTTCAAGTTTCATTGCTACATCATAACTTTCAGGGTGAATTCCTGTATTATCAAAGATACTTTTTCCCTCACGAATTCGAATAAACCCTGCCATCTGTTCATAAGCTTTTGCCCCAACTCCTTTAACCTTAAGCAACTCTTTTTTACTCTTAAATGCTCCATTCTCTTGACGATACTTTACAATATTTTTAGCAACACCCTTTCCAACCCCTGCCACATAACCCAAAAGCGAAGCAGAAGCAGAGTTTACATCAACCCCCACTCGGTTAACCAAACTCTCAACCGTTTCATTCAATTTTCGTTCTAATAATTTTTGGTCTACATCGTGTTGATACTGCCCTATTCCCAATGATTTTGGATCAATCTTAACCAATGTTGCCATTGGGTCACGAACACGCCCTACAATCGAAATGGCTCCACGTACGGTTACATCCAAATCAGGATACTCTTCACTTGCAATCTTAGAAGCAGAATAGACCGAAGCTCCTGCCTCGGAGACAACCGTATATTTTAAATTACCATTAAGCTCTTTATTAATTTTAGAAAAAAATACTTGGGTCTCTTTTGATGCTGTTCCATTTCCAATTGCCACCCCTGAAATATTATATTTTTTTACCAATGTCAAAACCTTTTTTCTAGACCCTTCATAATCAGATTTTGGTGGTGTAGGAAAAATTAAATCATGGGCTAAAAACATTCCATTTTCATCAATAACAGCCAATTTACACCCTGTTCTATAGGCAGGGTCAGCTCCTAAAAGCACCTTTCCTGTTACAGGTGGAGTCATGAGAAGTTGCGTTAAATTTTTTCCAAAAACACCAATAGCTACAAGGTCAGCACGTTCTTTCATATCAGAGGCTATCTCTCGCTCTATCGAAGGGTATAAAAGGCGTTTAAAACCATCTTTATAGGCATCAAACAGTATCTCTTTACTACTCCCCATATAATCACGTAGCTTATAACGTTTTAGTGTCTCTAAATAGTTCTCACTATCAATAGATATTTTAATACTAAGTTGTTTCTCTTTCTCGGCACGGCGAATAGCAAGATAGCGATGCGAAGGAATATAGGTAATTTTCTCTTTATGCTCTTTATAATTTTTATAAACACCATCGTCCTCAAATTTCTTACCTTGTTTAACCTCTAATACTCCGTGTCGTTGAGTCATATTTCGTAAAATATTTCGCTCTTTTGGATTATCTGAAAAACGCTCTGCAATAATATCTTTTGCCCCTTTAATTGCATCATCAATGGTTTTAATATCCCCTTTTAAAAATTTTTTGGCTCTAAGCTTGAACTCTTTTTCATCAATTTTTGCAGAGTGTAATAGATTGGCAAGGGGTTCTAATCCATTTTTAATGGCAGTCGAAGCACGGCTATTCTTTTTCTCTTTATAAGGACGATAAATATCCTCTAATGCTGTAATGGTTTGAGCCTCATTAATAGAAATTTCAAGTTGATTTGTAAGAACTTTTCGTTCAGTTAAAAGATTTAAAATTTCATCTTTTCTCTCAAGTAGACGTTTAGCAGAGTTATAAATTTCATAAAAGTCACGAAGTGCATCATCTGTTGCCCCACCTGTCATCTCTTTACGATAACGGGCAATAAAAGGAATGGTTGAGCCTTCATTAAGTAGCTGTAAAATATTGGTTATTTGCATTCTATTTAAAAGCGTTTTTTGACTTAACATATTAATTAATTTTTGCATAAATAATTTCTTTTTTACAATTATATCCGAATAAAAAGGTATAATTTTTAAAGAAAAGAGGGAAATTTAATGCCAACAGTTAAAGAACTACATGAAACACTAATTTATCTTATTAACAATCGTTATTTTGAATTTTTTATGATGGGAATCATTGTTTTCTCTGCCATGTTAATTGGTATAGATACCTTTGAGTTGGCACCTGTGTATGAAGATATTATCTTTACTCTTGATCAACTTATTACCATTATTTTTCTAATAGAAATTTTTGCCCGTATCTCTACCTATAAGAATCCTTTAGATTTTTTTAAAGATGCTTGGAATATCTTTGACTTTATTATTGTATCAATGAGTCTTATTCCTATCGAGGGCAATGATTCTGCTGTGGCTCGACTTTTAAGAATCTTTAGAATCCTAAGAATCATAACCATTATCCCCGAACTAAAAGCGATTATTAACTCTCTTTTTCGCTCTTCTAAGTCGATAATGTATGTCTTTATCTTAATTTTTATAGTCTTTTATATCTTTGCTATTATAGGAACGGTACTTTTCAAAGATGTACCCTCTGGTCTATGGAACGATTTAGGAACAGCACTATTAACACTCTTTAGAGTAATGACCTTTGAGGGTTGGACAGATGTGATGTATGAAAGCATGGAGATTCACCCTTGGAGTTGGATCTTTTATATACTCTTTATATTTTTAACAACCTTCACCTTTTTAAACATGATTATTGGAATTATTTTAGACAGTCTAAACGAAGAACATAAAGATGATGATACAAAAGAGAGTAAATTACTGGAAAAGATTATTGAACAGAATCAAGCATTAGCAAAAAAAGTTGATGAGTTAGAGAGTATTGTAAAGAGAAAAAAAGAGTAATTCTTCTCTTAACTTAAAGTTTTACCTCTCTCTTTGTAATATCTTAATAATAGGCTTTGCTAACTCCAAAGCTTTAGCTCTATGTGAAATACTCTTTTTAATCTCATCATCCAACTCTCCTAACGTTTTATCATACCCGCTAGGTACAAACATAGGGTCATATCCAAATCCTCTATCTCCTCGGGTCTCACTCAATACATCGCCGTGCATCCAACCATGAACCGTATACTCTCCATATCTGCTCACTATAGCGATAGAAGCTGTGTAGTAAGCTGATGTACTATTTAGCCCCTGCTCTTTTATGGCATCAACAAGCTTATAGAGATTCTCTTTATCACTTGCACCCTCTCCTGCATAACGTGCCGAATAAATCCCTGGTTCTCCCCCAAGCAGAGGAACAGAGATACCACTATCATCAGAGATAACAATATACTCCTCTCTACTCTCTAGTTTCTCATAAATTGTTCTTGCTTTGATAAGAGCATTTCCTTTAAAAGTCTCTGCATCTTCTACAATCTCAATATCTCCTAAAATATCAGAAAATGCAATAACCTCTACATCACACATATTCCTAAACTCTCTAAGCTTTCCTTTGTTTCCTGTTGCTAATATGATTTTCATTAACCCTTAACCTTTTATATATATAATAGGACAAATTTTATCTTATTGGAGATGTTAATATGATTAAACAGATAATGCCCTTAAACTTTATTGTTGCATTACGCTTTTTTGGACTCTTTATAGTTCTTCCTGTTCTATCTGTCTATGCCCTAAATATGGAAGGAGCAACCCCATTTTTAGCAGGTGTAACGGTAGGTGGTTATGCTTTGACACAAGCTATTTTTCAAGTTCCATTTGGGGTAATGAGTGATAAGTTTGGACGAAAGCCTATTCTCTTCTTTGGATTGGTTATTTTTATTATCGGCTCAATAGTCGCTGCGATGTCGGACAATATCTATATGCTGATGATAGGTCGCTTTCTACAAGGCTCGGGGGCTATCGGTTCGGTTGTGTCGGCAATGATAGCAGATGTTGTTAAAGAGGAGCAAAGAGCCCACGCTATGGCTATTATGGGGGGAACAATTGCACTAAGTTTTGCTGTGGCTATGATTGTTGCCCCTTTGGTTGGTGGAAATTGGGGAATTGATAAACTATTTTGGTTAACTGCAATTCTTTCTGTTATGGCTATTGGTGTTCTCTTTACTGCTGTGCCAAAGCCCCCTAAAATTGTTCACTCTTACTCTGAAAAAGAGTCAAGCTTTTTTGATGTTTTTCAAGATAAAGCACTGGTACGAATGTATATAACCTTTCTTT
>Ga0256827_10001762_pt1 | contig 13945 bp, 16 predicted proteins | sample CV84metaG_FD_185977 | JGI IMG/M metagenome (GOLD analysis project Ga0256827, IMG submission 185977) | Hydrothermal vent microbial communities from East Pacific Rise, Pacific Ocean - CV84 | ecosystem: Environmental > Aquatic > Marine > Hydrothermal vents | place: Pacific Ocean: East Pacific Rise... | reverse complement strand
TAACTGTGACTGGAGAGTCAAAATGCCGAGATAGATGGCGTTGGAGTTTGGGGCTTGAAGAAGAGCGATAGTTGTAATTGAAAGATATATTCAGGATAAGGGTCTCCGTCCTGTTGAAACTATTGGAATTTTGGGAAGCAGTTCCCCTAAACTCCCAAGTGACGGAATGAAAGCGAAAGCGGTGATGCTCCCCGAGTGCTGTCCTCTTTGAGGCAGAAACTCGTTCAAAAACTCTGCTCTGCAATGATACTCATCCTTTTTTAAGAGTTTGAACATACAACAATAAAAAAAGAGAAATAAATCAAAAAGAAATTGATATAGAGTAGAGTTTACTACTTCGGTCAACGTTTATTGAGATAAAAAAGATTGAACCACCAAAGAGTTGATTACTTATATATAGAGGTTGATTTAAAAAAAGATAAATTTTTTTTTTTAATTTTCAAAACTTTTTCTTCAATTTTTATAAAAGTCATTTTTTAGTAATTTTTTTTATTTATAATCCTTTTATAACAAAAACATAAAAGGATTTAATCATGAAAAAGTTACTACTTATTGCCCTTGCTCCTCTTCTCTCTTTTGCTTCTACACCTATTGAGGTAAAGTTTTTAAGTGATGAAAATACAAATAGTGGAACAGTTGTTCTTAGTGTAAAGAACAACTCTAAACAAGATATTGAGCTTTTAAAATGGAATACACCATTTGAAAAAACATTGAGTTCAGATGTTTTTAATGTTAATATTAATGGAAAAGAGAACCTCTATATGGGTCGAACTGTTAAACGTATAAAACCGAAAGATAGCGACTATATACTGCTTCAATCTGGTATTAGTGAAAAGATAACGGTTGACCTTTCTAAATATTATGAGATGAAAAGAAGAGGCGAGTACAACATTGAGTTTGATGGTACTTTTCAATATAGAATTTTAGATACAACAGATGTAAAAAGAGCAAAAGTTATAAAAGAGGAGTTTCCAAAAACAAAACTCTTTTTTAATCCCAGTGCTAAACAGAAAAGAGCCTTTACACCCAAGAAAAAAGCCCAGTTTGAGGGGTGTTCTCAAAATGATATAAAAGTACTTAAAACGGCACATACAGATGCAATTACAATGTCTAAAAAGGCTTCAGAGGCAATGAACAATGCTGGTAAAAAAACTTCAGCAGAGCGATACACCACTTGGTTTGGAAAAGCTGATGAAAAAAGACAGAAGATTGTAACCGATGCTTTTAGTAAAATTTATGATGCTTTTGAAAATAAAGATTTATCTTTTGACTGTGGAACATGTAAAAAATGGGACGAAGAAAGGTATGATGAAACCTTTGCTTATGTTCATCCTAATTCAGAGTATGAAATCTATCTCTGTGGGGCATTTTGGAAATCATCAACAACAGGTACAGATACACAAGCAGGAACACTGATTCACGAAGTCTCTCATTTTACAACAGTGGCAGGTACAGGAGATTTTGCTTATCAACAAACTCCTGCAAAAGATCTTGCAAAAAAGAGTCCAGATAAAGCTGTAAACAATGCAGAAAATTATGACTATTTTGCAGAGAACAATCCAAAATTGAGCATGGATAATCCAAATGGTGAAAATAATGATAATACAGAAGATAATAATAATTCTATTATAAATGATAATAACTATTATGATTCAACAGAAGAAGATGAAGATTGGAACAGATGTTTAGAGTTAAAAAGTGATAAAGAGATAGATAACTGTTTTATTAAATGGGAAGAGAAATACTATCCAAACAGTGAAGATAATTGGGATATAGATGACAATTCTTACCTAACACAAGAAGAAGAGAAAGATTTGAAGATATGTGAAGAGCTAAAAGATGAAGCAGAGATAAATAACTGTCTTATTAAATGGGAAAACAAATATTATCCAAATAATTAGAATACAGATTAAAATAGGAGGTGGGTTGAGTCTTAACCCACTATCGAAATAGCACTCTCACTTAACAGAGCAAACACCTCATCATCTACTTTTAAATTCAGCCGTTTACATGCATCTAAAGAGATAATACTCTCTAGCTTAAACCCCTCTATATCTAAACAGATACTGCTTAAAATTTTTCCATTCTCTATGTGAATAACTTTTGATTTTAGCTGATTCTCAATACTAATATCTTTTTTTAAAGTTTTTGAAATCCCTATATTGGTTGATTTTATAGAAATATTCACATTTTTTCCAACTTTTATACTATTAGACAACTCTAGCGTAAGCATGTGAATAACTTTTTTATTTAAAGATAAAGTAAGATAGTGTAACCTATCTACCTCTTCAATTTTAGTAACTTCTACTTGTAGTTGGTTCATGGAACAGAGTAGCCAAATTTTTCAAAAATCTCTTTGGCTCTTTTACTTAAAATAAATGTATAGAAAGCAGAAGCCTTTGCTGATTTTTCACCATGTTTTAATAGTACAATCCCTTGCTCTATTGGAGTATATAGTTTTGGGTCAATATCTACCCAGCTTATTCCCTTTTTAAAGTGTTTCATTTTTGGGCTAAAAAGAGATGACTTTGCAATAAAACCTAAATCTGTCACCTTTGTAGCATAAGTTACAGTTTGAGAGATAGACTCTGCATAGACAAATTTAGATTTTACATTATCTAAAAGTTTTGCATTTTTAAGAGCTTCAAAGGTTGCGACACCATAAGGAGCAGTTTTAGGGTTAGCAACAGCTATTTTTTTTATTGAATCACTAGAAACTAATGCTAAACCTTTTGATAAATCATGCTTTTTACCGCTAATCAAAGCCAAAGCACCTTGGGCATAAACTAAAGGTCTAGTTATTGCTTCTCCACTTTTATAGAGTGATTCAGGATACATCATATTTGCACCCATTAAAATATCATAAGGGGCTTTATGTTTTATCTGAGCTACCAACTTACCTGTTCCACCCAAAATAACCTGTACTTTTGTATCAGGATAGAGCTTATTGAACTCTTTTTTTAAATCTTTGATAGCATACGAAACATTGGCTGACACTGCAACTGTGATTTTCTCTGCATTTAAGAGATTCATACATATACTCAATAGAAGTACTATTTTTAATTTCATTTTTTTCCTTTAAGACTAAAATTTACTAAAAATATCTAGGATAGGATAACAGTTGGTATTAATAAAAAATGCAGAGTATGCTACTCCTAAGATTGTAAATATTAAAATATGAGTTAATGGTATAAAACGGTTAAAAAATAGCAATAACAGAGAGTATAATGCATACCCAAAAGTTGTTACTACAAAAAGAACAAGACCCATAAGAGAATCTTCTGATAGTGGAAAATCAAGGAAATATCTAAATAAATCTCTAAAAACATCATAAGATAATATATAAAAGATTATGAGAGTCACAACAGAAATAGTTATAAAGACTTTTGATTTTAATAAAAAATGATTTAACAAATTGACTAAAGAGACAATAAGAATAAAAACTAAAAAAGTATAAATAATAAGATGTGAATAGAGTACATATAATCTATCTGTTGTGAAATTCTCAATAATAAATGAATAAATAGTAGTAAATTGCCAAAAGAATCCCCCAAGAAGAAGTGTTGCAACCAAAAGGGGAATAATAGACTTTTCAATTAAAGTTATGTTCATAAAATACTTTTTTACGAATTATGCAGTAGTTATGATAAATATAAGGTTTATTTTTAATTTTAAATAAAATTATTTAATTTTTTTTTATCTCCATATAAACTATTTATAATATTAAAAGAAATTACGCTCTTAAAAAATTTGGGTTGGCAATAATTTCAAAAGAGAATCTTGCATTTCTTTTAGAAAGCTCTGCTTGAATAGTATCTTTTATCTCTTCAACTCTAGAGTGAGAAATTCCTGAACGGTCAATAATAAACATATCATGACTCATATTTGCACCAACATCTTTTGCCAATTTTAAAACATGTTGCATATCTGATTCGTTCTCTTCTTCATAACCTTCTGAAATAAAACACATATTAGAAGTACTTAATGCTTCTTTAATATTTGAAGTAAATCCTACAGAACTCTCAGAGCCCATACTCTTAATAACCATTGCCTCGTCTGCGTTATAATATCCTCGTTTAATATTCTCCACACGTCTATTATCTTGTGATATATATGTTACCTCGTTGCCCATCTCTGCTAAGACTTTTCCACTTAATAATTGATTATAATCAATTCCCATTACACTGATTTTCATTTTAAAAGTATCCTTTCATTTTGTATTGTTTCTTACATAAGTAATTCTATATTAAATAAATAGAGTCTTAACTTAAATTTTAGATTTTTTTCTAAAGTTTTCTTTAAGAAATTAAATAAAAATGGCTACAAAGACCGAAAAATAGTGATTTTATAAAGAAAATGTTTTTTTTTCTTATTTTTAGACTTTTTAGCATATTAAAATAGAATAAAACGCTCTACTAATAGATATAATTATATATATTAAAAAATATTTTTATGCTAAAATGGTACCCTAAAACTTTTATAGGGAAACATATGCAAACCAAGATAATTCTTCTATTCTTTACTCTTTTATCTATACTTTTAATCTCGGTTACTCTACTATTTGAAGCTAAACCTCTCTATTTGGCAAAAGTTGAACGAGAGAGAATTGCAAAGATTCAAAGAGTTTATCATAAAACCTATTTTCGTAAACGAAATAGGCATATTCCAAAACGTTCAATCAACCTTGCACAGATAGAGATTAACAATATTTTGACAGAGAGTCCAATTAAATTTGAAAAAAAATCTTACTCTTTAGAACATAATAATAGTAGAGAAAACTTTAAAACTTTGACCAAAGTAGTTAATATACTAAATAATTTAACTGATACGTGTATATTACAGATTGAAACACATACAGATAAAAGAGGTTCAAAAAGGGATAATCTAAGAATATCTCAAAAACGAGCAGATAGATTAAAAGAGTTTATTAGAAATAGAAGTAAAATTATTTTTATTTCAGCAATTGGTTATGGTGAAGAGATTAAAGATAAGAAAAAAGTTAAAAAAGAGAATCAAAAAAAATATTTAAAAATAAATCTAAAAAGGATTAAATAGATGAATGAAATTATGATAGAGATTTCAATGTATCTTGTTATAGCTATAATATTGGGCTATATTTTTGGTTGGCTTATTACAAAAGCTTTAACAAAAGAAAAAGTAAGAAAAAATGTAGCAAAAATAGATAGTGAAAAGTTAAATATTTTAACTGAAGAGTTAATAGAATCTAAATCATCAAATAGAACTCTACTTTCGGAAAACAATAAAATTTTATTAGAGAACCGTGAACAGAAGTTAAAACTTCATAAGTTAACTAAAAGATTAAAAGAGAGAGACCTTTTAATTAAAACTAAAAATAATGAAATAGAAGAGTTAAACAGAAAAATTATAGAACAAAAAGATAACCTACAACAGAAACTAAAAGAGCATGAGTCTGAAATTGAAGCTTTTGTTGAAGAGAGAACTAAATTTTTAGAAAAATTTAAAACCCTTTAACTTTAAAAGTTAGAGGGTGCTGGAGTATTAATAATATTATAAAACTCACTACGTGTACGTTGATCACTCTTAAATAGTCCTCGTAAAGCAGAACTTACAGTAGTTGAGTTAATCTTCTGAACACCACGCATCTCCATACACATGTGTCTTGCATGAAGCACAACAGCCACACCTTTTGGATTAATGCTATCTAATATAGCATCTGCTATCTGTTCGGTCATCTGCTCTTGAATCTGTAATCGTCTTGCAAATACATTTACAATTCTAGGAATCTTTGAAAGTCCTACTACTTTACCGTCTGGAATATATGCAACATGCGCCCGTCCTATAATAGGCAACATGTGATGTTCACAAGTTGAGTAGAACTCTATATCTCTTACTACTACCATCTCATCATTGGATGTGGTAAAAAGTGCTTGGGATAAAATCTCTTTTGGATCTTGTTGATAACCCTCAGTTAAAAAGCTCCACGCTTTAGCTACACGAGATGGTGTTTTAATCAATCCTTCTCTCTTTGGATCTTCTCCTACAAGTTCCAATACTTTTGTAATAGCATTCTCAAACTCTTCATTTTTATTCATAATATCATTCACCTTAATCTTTTAAATTTTCGATATATTACCATTTTTTATGTTTTTTATTGTATATTGCCAACTCAATATTTTTATAAAAGAATAAAAGGAATTATAATGCCATTATTAGATAGTTTTAGAGTAGATCACACAAAGATGCCTGCACCAGCAGTTAGAGTAGCAAAATCAATGACAACCACAAGTGGGGATGATATTACAGTATTTGATTTACGTTTTTGTAGACCTAATAAAGATATATTAAGCTCTGAAGGAATTCATACACTAGAGCATCTCTTTGCAGGATTTATGAGAGACCATTTGAATTCTAAAAAAGTAGAGATTATTGATCTTTCTCCAATGGGTTGTAGAACAGGCTTCTATATGTCACTTCTTGGTACACCTTCTGAGAAAAAGGTAGCCAAAGCTTGGAAAAAATCAATGATTGATGTTTTAAATGTTAAACAACAGTCAGATATTCCTGAATTGAATATCTATCAGTGTGGTACATATAAGATGCACTCATTAGAAGATGCAAAAAATATTGCACAAGAGGTACTTGATCAAAAGATTGGAATTATGAATAATAAAGATTTAAAGCTCTCGAAGAAAAAACTAAAAGGGGTATAGATGTTAATTTGGATTTGTGTTGAGTCTAAAGATGAAAAAAACTCTAAAATTGCAAGAGTTATAGATGCCAAACATTGGGCATTGGTTAACTTTGATGCAGGAGAGGTAAAAGATATAAGTTTTTACGATAAACGTGAAGATTTTGTTGGGTGGGTTGATTTTATTGTTATGAAAGATAAGTTTGAATCTTATATGGATTTTATGAACGAAGGTATGATGGTTCTCTGTGTCCGAGAAGAGGAGACTATTGATGAGGTAATGGAAGCATTTAAATTTAAAGAGTTAGATGAGGTAGGCTTTTAGTCGCTCTTTATGTATAATCAATCGTTACGCCCTAAAAAAAAAGTTATTCTCTGCGAAGATGGAACAAATACCCTCTTTTCAGAGGAGTTTAGTGAACCCTACCACTCAACCAAAGATGGTGCATTGCATGAGTCTTTGGAAAAACATGTAAAACCTGCATTAGAGATAAAAAAAGATAAAACATCCTTAGTTATTCTAGATATATGTTTTGGGTTAGGATATAACACTCTTGCTACACTCTACTATGTTAAAAAGCATAATTTAAAAACCAAAATAGAGATACTCTCTCCTGAGTTTGATGATGATTTGGTTAAATCACTAGTTAATTTTGATTACCCAGATGAGTTCAAAATTATCTCTCCTATTATTGATTCATTAAGTAAAAATTTCTTTTATGAAGATAATCAATTTAAAATAGAGATATTAAGAGGAGATGCAAGGGTAACTGTTCCTAAGATAAAAAAAGAGATTGATATAGTCTATCAAGATGCCTTTAGCCCAACAAAAAATCCTCTGCTTTGGACAAAAGAGTTTTTTTCAGATATTTCTAAAATCTCTAAAAAAGATACCATTTTGACCACCTACTCTACAGCCGCATCTACTCGTTTGGGACTCTATGAGAATGGTTTTTTTATATTTGTATATTATGGGGAAAAGAGCCGATACTCTACAATTGCTTCTCTAAAAATGTTAAATAATTTAGAATATATAGATATGGAACTTAAAAAAATTCGTAATCCCACAGCTAAAAGTTTAAGGGATAGAGATTTCATATAAAAAACTTAATTAAAGTATTAAATAATATTATTAAGTTATAAATTATTTTTTATGATATGAAATGTAACATAAATGTGAAATATAATAAATTTATCAATATCAACACTTTTTTTGATTATATTCCACAATTTCTACACAATTATGGGTTAATTTTTCTTAAGTAGTAATCAAGTTGATTACAGAGTAATATATTTAAGGTAAAGGAATTTTTTTGAGAAGAGTCATAAAAATTTCTCTTGTATTATTAACCGTCCCTCTTCTATTTTCGGGATGTATGCAAGAGAAAGTATCAAAGGTTAGCCCACCAAATTCACAAGATAAAAATCAAAGTAAAAAAACTACACAAGAGATTAAAACGCTCAAAAAAATCTCTAAATCAACTATTCTTCAAGTTAATAACGATGGTGTTGAAACTATAAAAAAACATAAAGCATCAAATAACATAGATACTCTTCTCGTTACCAATAGTGGTGTTAAATCTATTTCCGAAACAGATCAAAATAACCTTATGTTAGACTCAACAATTCTTGATGAGTTAGCACTTAATATTCAAAATAGTATGGATATGGATTTAAGTGGAGATAAGAAAGTTGTAACGCAATCTCTTGAAGTTGGAGAGAATTGGGAACCTTTTACAAAAGAGGATGAACTCTTAGAGACAGCAAAAGAGTATTTAGGTGTTCCATATATCTGGGCAGCTAACGGACCATCTGCATTTGACTGTTCAGGATTTACAAAGTATGTTTACAAAAAAAATGGAATTACACTACCTCGTTACTCTGGGCATCAAGCTAATGTTGGTACAAAAATTTCTTATGATGAACTTCAAAAAGGAGATTTAGTATTTTTTGATACAGCAAAAGGTTTTCATAAAAAAGTAAATCATGTTGGTATCTATATTGGAGACAACAAATTTATTCATGCCAGTTCAGCACGAAAACAGGTTATGATTACCTCATTTTCACAAAAAAAATTCTATAAAAATAGATTTCTTCATGGAAGACGTATTATAAATTCAGATTCAAGTTTTGCATCATACAGTACAAATAATTTAGATACAGTACATACAAACTAAAAAAAAGGTATTCTCTATTAAGAGAATACCTTTTTAAATGAAGAGAGCAGTGCTCCAACAACTCCTTTAGGACGAACAAGGTCATCTAAAAATTCATCATAACTCATTTTTCTCTCTTCTAAATAAGATTCCAAATAAGATAAAGCTCCTTCTATTCCATGCTTTTTTTCAATACTTAACATTGTGGCATAAAGCTCTTCCATCTCTTCAATAACTTGATCAGGAGCAGATCTTCTAAATGCTGTAAAAGATTCAATTTGACCATGATTATCTCGTTTAATAGAGAAATCAGCAATAACCCAATAGTATTTACCACTCTTTGCCAAGTTTTTAATCACACCTGAAACTTCTCGCCCTGCCAACAGTGAATTCCAAACCAAAAAGAATATACTCCTTGGCATATCAGGATGCCTAAGTACATTATGTGGCATACCTATTATCTCCTCTTCTGAATAACCCGATATTTCAGAAAAGTTTTTATTTATAAAAAGAATGTTACCTTTTGTATCTGTTTTACTTACGATAAATTTCTTTTTAGAAAAAACAATCTCTTTGTCAAGAACAATTGGTCTATATATCATCTCTACCATTACCTTATAATTTCTCGGGCTATTCTAGCTAACTCTTTCTAAAATCATCATTTAAAAAAATATTTTACAAATCTAAATAACAGTTTAAAACAAAAAATATTTTTTATAAAATTTTAAAGTTATTTTTTAAAAAGCCCATTAAAACTATGTTTAATAACAGAAAAAAATAAAAAATAAGTATATCTTTTTCCTATTTTATATGCTAAACTACAGTCATATACATTGGAAAGGTTTGTCATGCTTAAATATAAACTTCACTCTTTATCTTTTACTCTTCTACTCTTTTTTATCATTGGTTGTTCTCCTGACATTGTTGAAGAGGGAGAAGGTATTAAAATATCAGGAACTATTACCTATGATAGAGTTCCTCTTAAAACAGGAAATTATGGATTAATTAGTCTTGATTACGAAAATATTCATAAAGAAAAAGGGAAAAACCTTCTTATCAAAGCAATTGATGAAAATGGAATAGTATTGTATAAAACTAGCTCAAACAGTAGTGGGAAGTATGCTGTTTATGTTCCTGAAAACACCAATGTTAAGATTCGTGTTTATGCAAGAATGTATAAAAAAGATTCTTGGGATGTCTCTGTTGTAGACAATACCAATCTTAAAGCACTATATGCAATAGAAGGAACATTAGCAAATAGTGGAACAGAACCAACCATTAGAGATTTACATGCCGATTCTGGTTGGGATGGACAAGGATATGCCTACCCTAGAGATGCAGCACCATTTGCAATACTTGATAGTGTTAATACCGTTATGGAAAAAGTTATCTCATCTAAACCAAATATTGTATTTCCTCAACTAACTATAAATTGGTCTGTTAACAATGTAGCAGCAGGAGGAGATAGAAGTTTAGGACAAATTGTTACCTCTAATTATGATGGAGAGAATAACTTATGGATTTTAGGAGATGCAAACTCTGATACAGATGAGTATGATGACCATATTATTATCCATGAGTGGGGTCATTTCTTTGAAGATAAATTTTCACGTTCTGATAGTATAGGTGGGCCACACTCATCAGGAGATGCACTTGATATTCGTGTTGCATTTGGAGAGGGATGGGGTAATGCACTCTCTGCTATTGCAACAGATAACCCTCTCTATTTTGATACTTCAGGATACAATCAATCTTCTGGTTGGGCAATGAATATTGAGTCAGCACAACCTGAAAACCCAGGATGGTTCTCTGAAGCTTCAATACAACGTATATTGTATGATTTATATGATAAAAACAGTGACAATGGAGATAGAGTAAGCCTTGGGTTTAAACCAATTTTTGACGCGATGGTAAAACAAGAGAGAAATACACCTGCATTTACAAGTATCTTCTCATTTATTCATGCATTAAAATCTGAAAATGCATCTAAAGCTTATCAAATTGATGAAGTTGTTGCATCAGAACAAATTTCAGCTATTAATGATGCATATGGTAACTATAGAAGTAACTCTGCTAATGGATCATATACTACTCCTATATATCGTGACCTACAAGTAGGAAAATGGATTACACAGTGTAATCAAAATACTTTTGGAGTCTATAATAAACTTGGAAACCGTACTTTTATAAAAGTTAATATTGATAAAACAGGTTTTTATACTTTTGATGCTCAACCTTATGGTGGTGCATATGGAGACCCTGATATTGTTATATACAAAGCAAAATATCCACTGGAACAGATAGGTATGTCTCCACTAGAAGGCTCTAGTTCAGACAGTTTATCAATGAATTTAGCATCTGGTAAATATCTTGTAGAAGTTTATGATGCATCATATAATAACAGCTGTTTTGTTGTAAAACTAAAACAAGAAGCGGATATGCAGATACAAGCAAAACAAGGAGTTAAAAGAAAGCCTATTAGAATGCCTCAATATTAGCGTATATACATTTTCTTTACAATTATATGCCAATATATAAAATATTATATAAGATAATAGTAAAGATTATTATTTTTATAAAATTCTAAGAATAAGGACATTCATGATATTTCGTAAACTCTACCTGTTTATACTTCTCCTCTCTTCAAGCCTCTCTCTTGAGGCTCTAGATATTTCAGGAACTATCTACTATGAACGTGTTCAACCAAAACATATAGGTGGTTCATCCCGTTTAGACTACTCCAATATTACAAAAGAGAGAGCCAAAGAGGTGTTTGTTGAAGCTATTGATTCAATAGGCAATCAAGTATCATCTACATTCACAGACAAGAGAGGAGACTATACTCTTCAAAATATTAATAGTTTTACAAATATAAAAATTAGAGTCTCAGCAAAAATGTTCAAAAGTGACCATTGGGATGTAAAAGTGATAGATAACAGTAATCATGATTCACTTTATGTTATAGAAGGAAGCTTAATTGATACAGGATCAACAAATACAATTCGTGACCTTACTGCCTCTTTTAAAAATAGAAGTTCAGCACCTTTTGCCATACTTGACTCTATCTATCAGGCTATGAATAAAATATATGATATTGATACTTCAATTAATTTTCCTCCACTAAAAATAAATTGGTCTGTAGAGAATATAGCCACAGGAACATATTATGATGGAGAAGATAATATTGTTATGCAAGGAGACCAACAAGGAGATAGTGATGAGTATGATGGACATATTGTTATTCATGAGTGGGGTCACTTTTTTGAAAACAAATTTTCTCGTGCTGATAATATAGGTGGTTCTCATGGAAGTAATGACCATCTAGATATTCGTGTCGCTTTTGGAGAGGGGTTTGGTAATGCACTATCTGCAATAGTAACTGATGACCCTGTATATTTTGATACATTTGCAAGTAATGGATGGAATATGAATATTGAAAGTGCTAGCCATCAGACTCCTGGTTGGTTCTCAGAAGCATCTATTCAACGAATACTCTATGATCTATATGATAAACATAATGATGGTCAAGATCAGTTATCATTAGGCTTTAAACCCATTTACCAAGTATTAAGAGAGGGTCAAAAAAAGACTCATGCTTTTACAAGTATCTTCTCATTTATAGATGAGTTAAAAAAAGCAAATCCATCAGTAACTGATAAAGTTGATGAGATTGTTGCCAGTGAAGATATTGCAACCATTGAAAATAGCTATGGAACAGATAGAATATCTAATGTTGCAGAGAGTACTACTCCTTTATATAGCGAATTAACAGTAAACAAAACATTAAAAAATATCTGTACCATCAATGAGTATGGAATATATAATAAGCTAGGCAATCATAGATATATACAGTTTACAATCAATAAAAATGATACCTATCCTATAGTAATAAAAGAGTTAAATGGCAGAGATTCAGACCCTGACTTTACTCTATTTAAAACAGATTCATTTGAAAAAATTTCAACACAAGATAGCGATTCAGCAGGAGAAGAGAAAACAACTCTAGCACTAACTAAAGGAGAGTATCTTCTTGATATTTTTGATTCAAGTTATCAAAAAAAGTCATGTTTTAATATATCAATAGGAGATATTTCACAAAATAGTGATGAAGATGTCGAACCAGAAGATAACTATGAAGAAATTAAACCAGAAAATAATAATACAACTCATAGCTCTAGTGTTGGATTCTCTTTACCTAAAAATATATTTTTAGCAATCTTTCTATTATTAGCCATACTATTTGTTCCTCTTCTCTTTATACGAAAAGAACTAAAAGTATAGTAGAATAAGAGATAAACATTTCATCTAAAAAGGAAATACAATGAAACTACGAACATTACTGATTACACCACTGTTACTTTTTATTGGACTTAATGCACAACCAGTTACAGGTACAACACTTGGTCATTATTCAAAACCTGGTGCACCTATTGACATTAAATATACTACAAATAGTGTAGATAAAAATGAAACATCAGATGTAAATATTACACTCATTCCTACGGTTCGAAGTGGAACAATGAGTATTTTATTAACACTTGATGATAAGTTAACACCACGCTCTCCTATTGAAAAAGAGATAAAATTTGAGATTACATCAACACAAAGAACCTATCCTCTAAATCTACAAGTCTCTTCATTAGAAGATGGACTTTACTACATTAGACTATTAACCAAAATAGACAAAGGTGTAGGTTCAAAAATGCGTGCATTTGCAGTTCCTGTTACTATCGGAAAAGGTAGAAAACCAAATTTTAATGCAACACTAATGATGAAATCACACAGTGGAGAGAACATCTCTGTCTCTAGAGCTGTAGAGACTATCAGAATAGCAAAATAGTCTAATTACATTAGACTCATATGGAATCGGGGCATTAGCCCCAAATAAAATAGGGCTAAAGCCATCGATTCCAATCTCTTTAAAATAATAGAATTCATCACATCCTAATATAATCTCGATATAATACGCGACCTCATTCTCTATGAGCAATTCTAATAGAAAGGAACATCCATGCCAAAAATGAAAAGCGTTAAAGGTGCTGTAAAGCGTTTTAAAGTTAAGAAATCTGGTCAAATCAAAAGAGGGACTGCGTTTAGAAGTCACATTTTGACAAAAGTA
>Ga0256827_10001761_pt1 | contig 13957 bp, 12 predicted proteins | sample CV84metaG_FD_185977 | JGI IMG/M metagenome (GOLD analysis project Ga0256827, IMG submission 185977) | Hydrothermal vent microbial communities from East Pacific Rise, Pacific Ocean - CV84 | ecosystem: Environmental > Aquatic > Marine > Hydrothermal vents | place: Pacific Ocean: East Pacific Rise... | reverse complement strand
AACCTTGAGCAATGACTCTTAAAACTTCAAATAACCTCGATTGATTTTGAGATACTACATGTATCTCGAAAATTAATATAAAAAATCCTATTAAATATAACCATTCCATTGACAATCCTTTTTTTTATATAAAGATTATAAGGATATATTTAATAAAATATAAAGCTAAACAAATATGAATTAATTATATATAAAAATATTTATATATTTCTCTAAAATAGTCGTCTTAGAAAAATCATTTATTTTTATAATATTACTAGTGAATGTATTAAAAAATAATTCTATTAATTCTTCTGTATTATTTTGAATATTTGACAATATTTTTAATTCATATATTTTATTTGCATTTGATAAATTATTAATAGATTCTTTTATAGTTGAAACATAATTAATAGTTTTTTTATTTATCGTTTTTGTATAAATATAAGCTCGTTGTTCCTTTATATTTACATTTTCTATGTTTAGAGGATTAGTATAGTATGGTAGAAAGTTATAACTATTACTTTTATCCAAATTATTAGTAGGTTCGTTTGTCATTCTGTTTTTTGCATATTTTAGGTTATTTGTAAAATAAGTTGCAATAGGGTTTCCTATTATTATTTGTTTTGTGTCAATAGATTGAATTATGGAATAATTATCGTCTACAATAGTAAAATCTTTATCTGTAATACTAATCAATGTAAAATCATAATGGAAACCATTTAGAGTATCAATTGACGCATTTAACTCTGTTATTGTTCCACATTGAAAATATTTATTTATAGATAATTTATTATCTATAATATCTAGTATTAAACAATGATATATATCTTTTAATTTTTTAATCAAATATAATTTGCTAATATTGGTTTTGACTGAAATAAGGTTATTACTTAAGATATTATCTTTTAAATTTAATTCTGATATAGTTTTATTGATTTTTGAATTATATTTTAATAAATCAATCCCAGCTGTATTACGTGTTGTTAATATATTATGAATTAACAATTTCTTTTCTTCCTGACTTATTTCTATTTTGTTTTTTGAATTAACATAATTTTTTAAAAAATCTTCTTTTAGTTTAGGAAATTTTTTTAAGTGATTATTTGTAGAATTAATATCAAAAAAGTCAATTAATGATAATTGTTTATTATTTTTATCAAGTAAAATTATATTTTGTGAAATTACCATTAATTTATCTTTATTTAAATATTTGAATTTGGAATACAAATCTGTTTTTGTATCATTATTTTTATGTAATTTTTTATTAATATCTATATATGTGGTGTTTAGTTTAAAATTATTGTCATTAATAGTTTTAATGATACCTTTCTCTTTAAAAAACCCATTATGGTCACTTATAAAAAAATATTTTTTAATATCACTTTTATTTAATAATTGTGCTGCATCTATATTAGTAGAACTATAACCATGATTAAAGAATATAATGTTTTCATTTTTAAAGAGAACTTCAGATAGTATAAATTTATCAGTGTTTGAAAAATCATTTTCTGTATTGTTAATTATAATCAAATCTATAACGGGAGTATCGATTTTATCAATAGATATTTTATATCTATTATCTGCCTCAAATAAGCTATTAATATAATTAATATTGTAGTTTGATAATTGATTAGATATGGATTGATTTATATATTGATAAATATATAATCGACTATTAATAGCTTTTTCCATATCAACTTCAAAAAAGGTTTCTGCTCCTTTTTTATTGTGTAGAAAAATAGGATGTTTATCTAATAATAAATTATCTATTTTTGTATCTGCTGATTTAGCTTCTTTTAATGTCAAGCTATCTAATTTAATTTTTTTAGTTATTAATTCTACGAAAATGATTATTTCATCTTCTTTATTGCAAAAAGTGTTTATGTTGGTTTCTAATAAATTTTGATGTATTTCTCCATTACCTTTCAGTCTGTAGGCTGGACTAATCTTAAAATATATATTATCAGATATAATAGAACTATCTTTGTCTCCAAATCCCTCTTCTAATAATAGATAATTGATTAATAATTTAGCAAGAGTTTCTTTTTCTTTTTGTTTTAAATTAATGATAGTTTTATTATTAGTAATTATATCTTTTTCTAATTTATTATTAGTAAGAAAAAAAATCATAGCATTGCCTTTTTCGTTAATACTATGGTAATTAATAGAGCTAAAAATCTTTGCACCATTTAAACTTTTTTTAACATCTATATTGATTTGTTTATAATTAAAACTTTTTCTATTTTCACCCCAACTATCTTCTTTTAAAATTCTCTTTCTGGCAATATATATGTCTTTATTTTTATTTAAAATTTCTAATATAAAATCATTTATATTGCTTTTTATAATTATTGTATTTGTTAATGCTTTTGCGTATTGTTTATGTAGATTTTTCATTGATTAATCCTTATTTTAATATGTCTGGGTTTAATTTGTATTCTGATTTTGAATGATTTATTTCTATATTTGCAGTTTCAATATAATTTAAATTTACGGGTTTAGAATTATCTCGATATTTATTCTTCTTATCGTAATAAAATAAGTGTGAACTTCTTATATTATTGTTTTCTCCTAAATTTATTCCATCTTCGTTTTCAATACTAACAAATAATCCTTCTATTTTTTTAATTTCAATAGATAAATTATTATTAGATATAGTTTTTTGTTTTATCGTTTCTATTTTATTTTGTAATGTAATAATTGTGTTTTTGGAAAGTTTATTATCTGATATTTTACTCCAAGACTTTGCATCTATAAGAGTTAATGTTTTTGTTAAAATATTATAAATAAATGAATCTCCAAACTCATATAAAAAATGAAATTCTCCTTTATAATCGATTGTGTTAAATATTTTATAGTGTTTTTTATTACCATACTGTTGTGTTAAATAATTTGCTAACAATTGCTCTAAAAAGAAAGGGGCCAATATATCTTGTAAAAAAGATAAAGTAGGTATTTTTTCTTCAAATAATTTAGTATTATAGTTTAAAACACTATCTAATAGTCTAGTGACTTTATTATCTTTATTTTTATCTAAAATGTGCTTAATTTTAAGGATTTGATAAAAATCTATATTACTAGACGTAGTGGTGTGTTTAGCATCTGAATACAATACTTTATAAACGTCTGGTTTATCATAATTAAATGCGTTAGATTTAGAGCATCTAAATAACTGTGATTTCATTTTATTATATATATTTGTATTATCTATATTTTCTAAATTACTGTTTAAATACAGACTATTAATAAATTCTATACTAAATAAATTACTATCTTTTAATTTTTCAATAAAAATATCTGGATTATTCCAAGAGTTAATATCTCGTAGGGCTTCCCATTGATTATATGATTGTAATTGATTATTATCTTCTCTAAAAGAATTTAATCCTACTTTAACAATTTCATTTTTTACTTTATTAAAAACTTTATATTTACTATATTGAAAATCGTTAAATAATTGGTACTCTTTATCTGTTAAAGAAATTTTGTTTATAAGTTCCAAAGATTGTTTTTGTAATTGAATATTAGCATTGGAGTTATACTTCATTCTATTCTTGTCTATTTTGTTTAAGTTATTATAATAAACACCTATTTTAGACATAATATCAGTAGGTATATACACCTTTAAATTGTCATTATTATCCTTTCGTTCTGCTCTACCTATATTTTGAATTATTCCTATTATGTATAATATAGATTCTGTATAAGATAAGTGTGATAAAAAATCATCATCTGTATTAAGTTCATGTAAATTATTTAAATTGTAGTCCCATTGTAATTCGTTTTTTTGCACGTAATGTGATTGAAATAAGAAATAATCTATGTGGTTGTCTTTTATAGAACTTATTCTTGTATAAAAGACATCATTATTAAAGATTAAAGCATCAAAATCTTTTTCAATAACCTCGCCATTAATAATATTGTTTTGCGTAAAACTAACACCAATACCAGCATTTTTATAGTCACTTATCATTAAAACTTTATTATCATCGGTATTCATTATTTGTTCCCAATTTAATTCAGAATCATTAATTTCTGATTTACTTTTATAATCTTTAATTTTAGAATTTTTTTCATCTATATAAATATCCATTTTAGATTTAAATAATATAAGTCTAAGAATTGTTTTATTTGTTATTTTATCTTTGATATCATATATGCCTTGATTTTTTCTTAGTAAATCACCATATTCAATTTTCTTGATATAGAAATGGCCATTCATGGTCGTATTATTTATAATAAATGTATCTAAAAGAAGATGTATATTGATGGTTGTTTGTGTAAATAATAAAGCTGCTTTTTCTTCTTTATTATCATAAAAATTATTAATATAGTTAAGCATATTTGATATTTCAAGTGTTTTGTATCTTATATTACTTAAATTAAAAATAGTTTTTTCTTTTTGATTAACATTTTTTTTATTTTTATTAAAGGTTTCTAATATATTAAGTGTATATTTATTGAAAGAAGTAAAAGTTTGTTTTGGTTCTTTATTAATAAAAAATATATCTTTAGTTCTAGAATTATTTATATCTATAGTTATTTGCTCTATTTCTGAAATTTTAGTATCTTCTTGAAAAAAAGAGTTTTTATCTTCTTTCTGTGTATAAGGGTAATAAGGAACATTTATATTTTTTAGTTCTTCGTAGATAAATTCATCATCGTAGTCGTAGTGATTACCTTCTATACCGTCTGTTGCCGACATTTTAAATATATTTAAATCACCTTTATCATATTTAAATGCTTCTATTAACATATTTTCAACTGTATTGATTTGATAATAAAAATAAAACCCTAATGAATTTCGTTGTTTGTTGCCGGATTTCTTATGTTCTCCATTGTCTTTTATATTAATAATAAGTTTAGGAGTTTTAAAATAAAATTCTTTATCTATTATTGGGGATTTTCCATTAGATGCTAACAAAGATATATCAGTAAATATTTTTTTATAAATACCAGCAGTTTTTAAATTTTTTGAAACAGCGTATAAATTAGAACTAGAGGTTTCGTTTATAGGTTCCTTTAAATCTTCTAATATACCAGGTATATAACCTTTTAATTTTTTATATTTACTTTTAGAAGCTTTATTATTATTTGAAAGAATATTTAATATAAATAAGACGGATTGTATATATTCATATAATGTAATTTTAGAATTATTATTCTCTTTAACTTCTAAACTGTTGTCAAATGCATGAATAAAGAGTTTATTTAGTTCTTTTTTATGACTGGTAAAAACACCGTTTGATTGTGTATGGAAAATTTTATTAAAAACCATTTCATATTTAACCATTAATGATTTATCCATATATAATTCTTTGTCAAATTTATTGTGTAAACTAAAGAAGTCAAACAGTATATTTTCATTGATATCAAATTTTGAGCTATTTGTATTTAGTAAATAATATATTTCACTCATCTCAATAATTGAATTGAAGTTATTGTATCTATTAAGGTCTATAAAGTCTTTTAATAACTTAACATATGTGTCTTTTTTAAATTCTAATGTGTAAAGTTTAACATTTGTTTTATCAGAATGTAATTCCTTAAATATATTTATTAATTCTAAATCTTCAGTAATACTATTATATGTTGTTTCGATGCTTTTAAAAAAATTATATAATTCTGTTTCATTTCCATCTTTCTTTTTTTTATATATCAATTCCATTAAGTTTTTATATTTAATATCAATGTTTACTTGTTTTTTAAATGTTTCTACTAATTCAGGAATAATAAATTTAGTAGAAACATTTTTTAAATAATTTTCTCTATATGTAAAAAATGCCTCTGTGCTCTCATCTATAAAAATAGATATATTTGCTTCGTTTAATATATTATTATCATCATCGGTAGATAATATTTCAAAAATATTTTTACCTGTGCTATTAAAACTAGAATTAGTTTTTTCGTATTCTTTGTTTTCTATATCTATATTATCTTCTTTTAGTTGCTTATAAGAATAAATATTGGTTATATTTTTGCTAGTAGTGGGGGTGATTAATATATTTTTTTCTACACTTAATATATTAAAAGGGTTAAAATATCCGATTAAATTAATTAAATATTTATATAAACTGATATTTTCTCTTTTAAAATTCTGTCCTGATTTTCTTATAATTAGCTCTATAATATTACTTATATTTTGTTCTATATTTTTTGTTAAACCGGACTTCCACTTTTGTTTGTCATATATTAAATGTTGTTCTGTTTCTGTATCTAATTCTTTTATTTCTTCATTGAGCTCAATAATTTTTGTTATTTTATAATAAATATTTTCAATATTCTTATAAATATTTCCTTTTTTATTTTTTTCAGATATAAAAGGAATACTAGTATAATTATTATTATTAAATTTGTCATAAATTTTATATAAAAATTCTTTCATAGTATTGTTTAATTCATTTGTGCTATATCTATCTTCAATTGATAAATCTCTAAAAATAAAAACATTATTATTAACAAGCTCTTTTTTAACTTTTGAATTAATTCCTAACTGTGATTTTAAAGGAGCGATAAATAGAAATAAATTAGGCTTTTTAATATCGTTATCAATATCATATTGAACCTTTCGAATTATAGCTTCAAATGCATTATATGATTTACCAGAACCAGTAGAAAAAGTAATAGAATGTAATGATTTATTCCATTCAGACATATATTTAAAAAAATAATCTCCTATCTTCTTTTTTTGTTTGATAATGTTTTCATCTTTATCTCTACTTTTTGTATTTATTTTTTGCTCTTTTATGTATTCTTTATTTTTTCTACCTTCAAATTCTAAAACCAGTTTATCTGTATTACTTAACTTTGCACTAATTTTTAATTTGGTGTTTTTTGAATTATTAATATAAAAATTAAAATGTGTATTTTTAGATGATTCTTTGATAACTTGTTCGCGTATTTTACCCCAACTACCACTGCCTAGTGCAGATGTTTCCTTATCATTTTCTTTAATACAAACTTGATAGTCATGACGTGGATTTTTTTCATTGGTTGGAATATAATAAATATTATTCTTTAATAATTCTATTTTTTCTAATATATGTTGCATATTAAACTTTAATTTAATATCTTCTGTTGGTTCGAATGATAATTCTTTATTATTAGTTATATCGATTATTTTTATTTGACGTATCTGTTGCATATTCAACCTTTTAATGTTTTATACTGATAATTATAGGATAAATTAACATAAAAATACTTAATGTTAGTTTAATATGTTAAGATATAGTAAATCAAATTTTAAGGTAATATTTATTATGAAATTAGTAGAAATAGAAAAACGAAAGATACAAAATAAAATAAATAAATATTTAGATAATCCAACAAATTTGATTATAGACACCCAAATAAAAACAAAAAAATTAAATTTCAAATCTTATTTTAAAAAGAAAGAAATGGAAATGAATTATATTATTTACAGAAAGAATAGACCTTTGGATAATATTTGTATTAGCTTAATATATAAATTAGGAAAGGTATATATTATAAATAAAAGTAAAAAACACTTAATAAATGATACAAAAAAATATGTTGAAAATTTATATAATATTATAGAAAGTGAATTTTATAATAGAATCGAAGATGTAGGGGATATATTTTATAATAAAAAACGTGGGCGTCATTATGATATAGAAATAAGTGAAAGAGAATATATTAAAGTTTTTACTATAAAGAAAAAAGTTAAATTAGAATTTTTGATATTTTTAAACGATATTTTATTAAATATAAAAGATAATTTTAGTAATGCCCTAAAAAGAAATATTACCAAGACTAGTGTCAATTATATTTCTTTAAATAAAGTATATAATACTCGTCCAGGTAATAAAGGGAGAAAGTATAAAATTTATAAACTATAACTTTTTATCTAATTTTATTTATTTTTATCTAAATTAAAAATATCTCTGTCAAACATTTCTGTGTCCTAAAACACAAAGTATTAGAAATTCTAAAAACCTTTCTGGTATAATTAAATTAGCCATAGCTAATAATACTGTTGCTACAAAAAAGAAAAAAGATAATGGTAATAGTATTGTTGATAATATAGAAGATGAAAGTATTAAAGCTTATGTATTTTTATTAGAAGAAAAATTAAAAGATAGCCAAAGACAACATAGAGATTTGAAGAAAGTTATGTCGGAAACTATTTTTGATATAAATATGTTAGAATTAACAGATATAGAAAACGATAATATTGATTTAATAGATTTGAAAACAGATAAAAAAAGTAAAGATATTGATATTAATGATTTTGAATTAATTGAACCATTGATAGAATCGATAAACAACAAGGTATTAACTGGAACAGGTGTAAATCTGTCCATAATAGGTAATAAGGTAGTTAATATGACTACTGGTAGCGTTATATTTGAAAAGATATAAATAGTTAAGAGATATAAAAAATATAAGGAAATAAATATGAAAGAAATAATGACTAAGAATGGATATGAGAAAATTTCTCAAGAAATTAAACTAATTAAGACTGTAAAAATAAAAGAAATTACTATTGAAATAGAAGCAGCTTTGGAACATGGAGACCTCAAGGAAAACGCAGAATATCACTCTGCAAAAGAAAATTTAGATAATTTAGGTAGAAAATTAGAAGAACTAGGGGTTATACTTGCGAATGCAAACATAGTAGACCCAACTGAGTATGAACACAATACTATTAAGTTTGGTTCAACATTTACCATTGAAGATGAGGATACGGAAGAAGAAGTTACTTATACTGTTGTAGGTAATACAGAATCTGATTTGGACAAAGGTTTAATATCAATGAATTCTCCTTTAATGAAACAACTAATGGGTGAAAGTGAAGGTGGTAGTTTAACTATAAAATTACCTAATGGTGAAAAAGATTATGAAGTAATTAAGGTTTGGTTTGATGGGAGTAAATTTGAATAATAACGATGATAATAACAACACAAAACCAAAATATTTGGATACTAATGAATTTATTAAAAAAGTAAATCAACCATATTATTATCCATATGTTAGCAAAGTGGAATATATCAATGAACATTCTAAAGCTATTATTGTATGCGAAACATCTAGGTAGTTTAATATTTTCGCTATAATAAAATAAAAAGGTATTAAATGAGAAATTTAGATGATATAAAGGTATCTATAATAACCTATAAATTACTAGAGATTAAAGAAAATATAATTAAACTAAGTAAAAAAGAAAATGAATTAGATTTTTCTGTGTTAATACTTATGTATTCTTTTATAGATATTATGGCCAATTTACATAAAACAGACGAAAAAACTCCTTCGGAAGTATTTAAATCTTATATAGAAAATTTTTTATCTAAGGATAATTATACATCTTGGTTTGGAAATCAGGATATATCGTCTGAAGAACTGTGGGTTGCACGTTCTAACATTCTTCATGGTTTAAGTGTTTATTCAGATAGAAAAAATACAAAAGATATTTATAAAATATTATATTGTAATAGTTTTCCTATGGAAAATAATGATAATAGTACATTAAAGCTGGAAACACGTGAGCATTATGATAATATATATCCTGATGGTAAATTTAAAATATTAGATATACAAGAATTAAAATATATATGTATTCGTATGGTAAATGATTTTTCAGCCCATTCAGAAGAAGAAAAAAAACTGTTTATAAAAAATAGTTCTTTTTTTCTAGATTCTCCATATGGTCATCAATTAAAAGAAGCATTAAAAGCATTGGAAAGATAATGAAGATTGAATATAAAAAGTATATATACTACATAGTAAATCCCAAAAATAGTAACTCTAAGCATAAGATAGTATAGTTTGTATCTATATATTCACGCTGCAAAAGAAAAACAAGAGAATATAGGTCGCCGTATAGACGAATTAAGTGATTTAATAGGTAACGCTGCTATTATTGACCCGAATGAAAATAGCCATACAACTATTATGTTTGGTTCAACTTTTACAATAGAAGATGAAGAGACAGAGAAAGAACTTACTTATACTGTTGTAGGTAATGTTGAATCTGATTTAGAAAATGGTTTTATATCTATGTCTTCACCACTCGTTTCACAATTATTAGGTAAAGCAGAAGGTGATAGTGTAACAGTTCAGTTACCAAAAGGATTAGTTGATTATGAAATCATAAGTGTAATATTTGAAAAAGAAAAATTCCAATAATGAATAAGATAAATTCAGACTTAGAATACTCTTTGGTTTTATCTGGTGGTGGTGCTTTAGGTATTGCTAGTTTAAAAACATTAAAAATGTTAGAAGAAAATAATATAAAATATTCTGAGGTAATAGGGACTAGTATAGGGGCTATAATTGGTTCTTGTGTCGCATTAGGTATGAAATCTAATGAAATATATAAAATATTTAAAGAATTTTCTAGTGTATATACTTGGATAAAGTTTTCTTTTAATGGAAATTCTATAATCAAAAAAGATAAAATAGAAAAATTATTAAAAAAATATTTTCAAGATAAAAAAATATCTGATACTAGTATTCCATTAAAAATAATATCAACAGATATATCAACTGGCAATACAAAAGAATGGAATTGTAATGACGATATAACAATTGTAGACGCTATCTTATCTTCTATAGCTATTCCTGGTATATTTGAAGAAATAACTAGAGAAGATTCGACTTTTGTAGACGGTTTTTTGGGTTCGAATTTAGGTGTTCTTCATACACAATCTAATAATATTATAGCAATTGATGTATTAGGCTCAAGTTCTCATAAACCAAACTTACCCAATAATTTTTTTAAGACAAAAAATGTCCTAGAAATGCTTGAAAAGTCTATGCGCTTACTAATAATCAATCAAACTAAAAGTAATATTGAAATTTTAAAACTTAAAAATAAATCTGTTAATTTAAATCTATTTGAAATAAATACTTCAAACTTTAAGACTTTTGATTTTCATAAACATGAAGAATTGTATAAATTAGAACCTATTAGAATAATATAACTATAGACTAATAGTTATATTATATATATTAGTCTATATGTTTTTGTAATTCTGCAATAATTGCTGGTATATTAGCAAGTGGAATATGCGATTTATAATCAGGTTTATCATTATTTTTGTTTAAATAAATACCTATGCTTATAACCGGGTCACTTTTTGGACCATATGGTTCTGTTATTTTTTCTACTGATATTCCACCATTCTTTGTGCCATGTAAATCTATCATTTATTCTCCTTTGAATATTTTTCAATAATTCATCTTACAATCTAAAACTTTAAAACAAACTTAAATGATTTCCCAAACAAAAAAATATTTTTCTTTGAAAAAACAAACAATTTATATTTATAATGTTTTCGGAAAGGAAAAAAATGAATATTAAAAAAATATTGTTAAAAAGTTTTTTGGGGCTAAGTTTATTAGCAACTTCTGTAAACGCAGAAGAATTTAGGGCAGTTTTCCATGGTTTTTCAAAACATGACATATCTGCTAATCGTTTAGGCGAAAAGTTTAACGAAACAAACTACGGTTTGGGTTTGGAATATAATACATATACGGATAATAACCAGTTTTATTTTTCCTCTTCAGCAAATATAATTAAGGATTCTTATTTTAATCCTTTTTATTTTGTGACTGCTGGAATGGAATATAGAACTAAAACGTATATACCTGTATCTTTTGGTATATTAGGTTTAGTGGGTGCAAAAAAATTGCAACATTATAAAATGAATTGGGATATAAGTGCTTATGAATTAGAATCAGAACAATATCTTCCTATGGGAGCAATAATGCCTATATTAAAATTCTATTTTGGTGATGCAACGGTAAATTATAGTTATTCACCATCTGTGGAGTTTAAATATCAAGATAAAAATGTACATGTTGTAGGATTTCATTATATATCTTTTACATACAAGATATAATTTAAAATAATAATTTAAGATACAACAGATAGTGTTATCTGTTGTATACAGCTACTAATTCGATAGAGATAATATCTTTATCATCTAATTCTAAATCCCCATAATTAATAATCAAATTTGATAAATCACTTACTTCTAAAGTTATAAATCCCATACCAAAAAAACTTTGGTTATTCATTTCAAGTTCTACTTCATTCCACTCAACATTGTGGTCTTCAATACTAACTAATGTATTATTAACTTCTTCATCAATATACTTATTTACTTTAAGACCGTTGTAAATCATTTGTTTGATATTTTCAACAGACACTCTTAACATATAACTGCTTTTTTTGTTTTTAGATAATCTTAGTGCTTCAATAGTATATTTCATAATAAGTCCTTTATTTTTGTAAGTATATTATATCTAATTAACTATTAAACACTGCTTAAATCATATTCTTTAGTTATTTAAAATACCTACTGATATATCTTTTAATGAAGAATAATATTCTTTATCTTTGTCATAAAATACATAAAAACTATCAAATATAGGGAAAACTTCTCTATATGTATTTAAATCATCTGCGTTTATTAAATTTATATTAAAAAGTTGGTTTAAATAATCATTGTATAGATTTCTTATACTTAAAATATCAGATTGTGTTAAGATAGTTTTATTTAATTGTGATTTGATTTTATCATTATAAACCTTAGAAATATTTATGAAATCATATTTATGAAAAATGAACATTTGTCCTATCATATACTTTTTAAATGAATTAGATATATTTTCATCTTTATTAAATCGAACATCTTCTTTTAAATTAACCATATAGATATCATCAATTATATAATTAAAAATACTTGATATATATTCTTTATTATCAATCGAATATACAATCTCTTTTTTGTTCATGAAATCTGTTATAGTTAATAAATCATTTTTATCCATAATAACCTCTAAATCGCTAGTCCAGTTATTGAATAAAGAAGTGTTTGATTTCATATTTTCATAATTTTTATCAGTCCATTTAAAATCTTCAACAAAGAACGGCATATATTTAGATTTAAAATTTTCTAAAACACTTAAATCTGTTTTGTCTTTAAAAAGTTCAATATAATAAGAATCGTCACCTTGCAAGCAATACATAACATTGGCATATAATATATCTTTGACTTTATTATGTTTAATTTTTTCATAAAGCGGATATATATTTCTTTTTGAAAAATCATAATCGATACCATCTTCTTTTAATCCATTGATAAAAATCATATCAGCAAATACCATAGTAATTGCTTCACTCATCATTCTATGAATAACGTAAGTTTGTTTATATTGTTTTCTATATTCAGTATTTTCACTATTATCAAAATCATTTTTACCTTCTAAGCCATCAAAAATTAAATCAGGCATAATAAAATGACATAAATCATGAACAGCGAATGTTATTTCGTGAATATCATCTTTTTTAGGGACTAATGGAATACCTGCATTTAAACCTGGCAACCAATAATTTTTTTCTCTTCTATTTTTTGCAGAACGAAAAAATGCACCATTATTCAGAGCTGTATTAAATAAATCTGTAAAACCAAATTTTGTATTTGTAGGCATATTAAGATATTTATTATTTCTGATAAAATCAATTGAATTACCATTAAATTCAATACTATTATCTTGTTCTTGTGGGTTAAAATTAAGGTCTATTTTCTTTTTGTAATATAAAACCTCTATGATAAATTTAGATATTAATTCATTACGACCAGAATTTTTCATATTTCTTTTTCTTAACTCGCTATAAGACATACCAAGGTGTGACAAAACAAAAACACTATCCCAACCAAAAGAAGAACTGTCTGCACGTGTAAGGTCAATATAACCGTATATAGGGTTAGATTTATATATTTTTTTTGCTTCTGGTGATAAAGTATATTTCTTATCATTATTAGCGTATTTTTTAATATACATATCTATCTTATCTGTTTTACAGATTATCCTTAGAACTTCTTTATTTACTTTTTCCTTTTTAGATTTTTCTTTCTGTAATTCATCAAACTTTTCAGTAAATAAATTCAATTTATTCTGCATATTATCGAAATATTCTACTTCGCCATTTGAGAATGAAATA